>MDTB01213670.1_pt1 | contig 45560 bp, 53 predicted proteins | sample 811161 | NCBI WGS metagenome assembly MDTB01 (sample SAMN05326650, study PRJNA326480) | marine metagenome | isolation source: seawater | place: Mediterranean Sea | collected 2009 | reverse complement strand
TTATAATTTTAGAATAAAATTTAAATAGAATTTTTTATAAAGCTCTGTATTGTGATTAAATGTCTGAAAAAAAAATTTTCAATTTTCAAAAAAATAAAGTTTTTATAATAGCTGAAATTGGATTTAATCATGAAGGATGTTATAAAAAATGTATAGAATTAATTAAACTTGCCTCTAAATCAGGGGCAGACGCGATAAAGCTTCAGGTGTTTAATCCTGAGTTAAACTTTGCTAAGAAAACAGAATCATATCGAGTTATTTCCCCTGCATCGATGTCCCACAAAGATTTAGAAAAAGTGTTTAAATTTGCTTACAAAAATAAAATAAAATTATTCTCATCATTTGGTGATTTTGATTCATTAAATTTTATTAGAACACAGAAACCTTTTTGTTATAAAATTTCTTCAAGTGTCATTACTCATCTTCCTTTAATAAATGAATTGGCTAAAGATCAATTACCCATAATAATGTCAACTGGTATTGCTGTTAAAAATGATATCTCTAACGTCTTTAAGATCATAAGAAAAAGAAAGCTGATGAAAAAAACATTTCTTCTTCATTGTGTGTCGATGTATCCCACTCCTTTTAAATATGCAAATTTAAAATATATAAATATTTTAAGGAAAAAATATAGAGTTCCTGTTGGTTATTCAGATCACTGTATTGGAATTGATGCTTGTTTGGCTGCAGTTAGCCTAGGAGCGGAAATTATTGAGAAACACTTTACATTTGATTCAAAAAGAAAGGGCTTGGATCATCAAATTTCTTTAGAGCCAAATATGTTTAAAGTTATGGTTGATAAGATTAATGACACAAAATTAATGGTTGGTGATGGAAATCAAAATAATGAAGATAGAATTATAACTCTTCGAAGAAAATATTCGCGATGTTTAGTTTCATTAAAAAATATAAGAAGAGGAGAAAAACTTACTATGAATAATATTGGTTTCAAAAGAACAGGTGGAAATCGAAAAGGAATGGACCCAATACTCATCAAAAAAGTAATTAATAAAAAATCAAAAAAAAATCTTAAAGAGGATGATATTATTGATCTTTCAGTAATATAGTAATAAAACCTTATTGTTCAAAAGTTTTAGGAAAATGTAAATGATTTTGAGTGAAATAATCGCTTTGCCTTATAGAATTGGGCAGGATAAATATATAACAAATGCAGTCAATTGTAAAAAAGATGAGATTAAATTTGACTTTAATGATTTAAAAAAGTCATTAGGAAATGTAAGCGATTACCTTTCAAAACACAAATCTTACATACATCCTAATAGTATTATCGAAAAGAATGTTGATATTGAGGGAAATGTTTTTATAGATGAGGGAGTAAAAATTTTTTCAGGAGTTAAGCTTACGGGAAATATCTACATTGGTAAAAATTCCATTATTTATAATAACGCAATTGTAAGAGGTAATACATCTATTGGTGATAATTCTATAATTGGTTTTTCAACGGACATCAAAAATGTTCTGGCATCTTCAAATTTTTTGGTAGGTCCAGTTTGTATAATTTGTGATTCAATAATTGGGTCAAATTGCTTTTTTGGAGGAGTTTGTAGGACAGGTAATTTACGTTTTGATAAAATGAACCCTTCTATAAAAGTTGGGGACAGATTAATTTCTACTGGAGTCAGTAAATTCGGATTAATCGTTGGCGATTCTTCTCAATTCGGAATGGCCGTTATTTCAATGCCAGGAAGAATTGTTGGTTCAAATTGTATAATTGGCTCTCAAGTACAAATAGTAAATAATATTCTATCCAATAAGAAAGTCACATTAAAACAAAATTTAGAGATTACCAACATTGAATAAAAAGAAAAAAATATTGTGTGTTATTCAAGCCAGAATGAATTCAAAAAGGTTGAGAGGAAAAGTTTTAAAAAAAATTCAAGAAAAAACAGCTTTAGAACATATTGTTGACAGATCGTTAAAAGTAAAATTGATTGATGATCTTGTTGTTGCTACATCGAATAATAAAATAGACGACAAAATAGAAGAACTTTGTAACAAACAAAAAATAAATTGTTATAGAGGGGATGAGATGAATGTATTATCAAGATTTTATGAGATTTCAAAGAAAAATTTAGCAAAAAATATTTTAAGACTTACAGCAGATTGTCCTCTTCATGATCCTGAGGTCATCGATGAAATTATTAAGTTTTACAAAGAAAATGACTTTGATTATGTTTCAAATTCTATTCATAGGACATTTCCAGTTGGACTTGATACTGAGGTATTTAGCTTTGATTCATTAGAAAAAGCATTTTTTGAATCATCTGATCCATTGCATCGGGAACACGTTACTTTATATATTAATAGAAAGTTTCCAAAACTTAAAAACGGAAATTTTAAAATACATAATTTTGAGTCGCAAGGAAATTTCAGTTATCTAAGATGGACATTGGATACTTTAGATGATTTAAAAAGAATCAGATTTTTGATGAAACTCTCTGGTAATTCCTATTCTTGGTTGAATTTAGTTTCAAAGTTGTTACAAAGAAATTATAAATGAAAAAAATTGCAGCAATTTTCGCACATCCAGACGATGAGATTCTTGGTTGTGGAGCTACTATGTCAAAGTATTCACAAAAAGGATCCGAAATTAATGTTCTGTTGTTAACTAACGGATATAAGTCAAGAGAATCCAATAAGTTTTCTAAAGATGAATTTGATCAACAAATAATGGATTCTCTGAAAAAAGTTGGTTGTTTGTCATTAAAAAAATGTGATTTTCCTGATAATAAAATGGATTCAGTTCCAATGTTAGATATAGTTAAAGAGATTGAAGAATTTTTGTTGAATAAAAAACCAGATGTTATTTTCACACATTTTAGTGGAGATCTAAATATTGATCATCGTGTTGTTTTTAATGCTGTAATTACAGCGGCCAGACCAATAAGATTTAAAGGAAAAATTTATAGTTCAGAGATAAATTCCTCAACTGAATGGAATTATTCTAATAATAATTTTCGACCAAATGTATACGAATCAGTAGATAATCATATTGATAAAAAAATGGAAGCTATGAAAATTCACAAAAATGAATTAGAAGATTGGCCTCATCCTAGATCCATTGAAGGTATTAAGAATTTATCTAAATTAAGAGGACAAGAAGCAGGATTGAATTGTGCAGAGGCATTTATGTTGATCAGAGAAATCAAGGTTTGATTTTTCTATTTAGAAATAATTCAAAAGATTTTAATTCTGAAATTTTATCGATGTTGAAATGTTTTTTGTTTATTTCAAAAAAACCTGGATTCTTACCAAGTAATTGTTTGTTTTGAACTATACAGTTTCTATTGAAGATATAAAAGACTCCATTCCTAATAAATGTTTCTCCTAATTCCTGTCTAGCTATAATTTCTTTTCCTTTTTTAGAAAAATAGCTCAACTTATCTTTGGTAATTAAAAGTTGTTTTAAAGGATGGTATTTAGTATCTATTTTACTAACACTCCATAATGAATCATTTTGATTTTTTAGAAATTGATTAATCCCATCTTTAAGATCTTTTTTTGATCTTAATGGTGAAGTTGGTTGTAACATTATTATTAGATCATATTTCGTTTTATTATATTCTTCAGCTGACAAAAGAGAATGCCTTAGAACTTGAATATCACTGATTCTATCTCCTGCCAATGCTTTGGGTCTCATAAAAGGAATTTTAAATCCGTTTTCTTCACAAACCTTTTTGATTTTTTTATGATCAGTTGAAATTACTATTTCATTAAAAAAACTAATATTTTTTACAAAATTCAGAGTGTAAAAAATCAATGGTTTGCCATTGACTCTATATATATTTTTTAATTTGATTCCTTTGCTTCCACCTCTAGCTGGAATTACACAAAGGATATTTTTATTAAACATGTTATCTATTCTTAAGAACAATTATATTTGCATCAGTATTTCTAGATTTTTCTAATTCGTTAATGTAACTTTTATTTGTGATTTGAAATAAAGAATTTAAATTTTTATTCCCTCCAGGCTTTTTGTTAATCAACCATGACAAATGATTATCAAGTCCATACCTTTGAAAAGGTATTTTTTCTTCAATTATAAAGTTTTTTTTTAGGACTCGAGTTAACGAGTTTTCTGAATAAGTGTAAGGATGTTGGGTTTGAAAAAAAAAATCAAAAAACTCCTTAATTTTGTATATTTTCATTATAGGGTCACTTAAAGATGGAACTTCCAAAATTATCCTACTCTTTGTGTGAGAAATTCTTTTTATTTCTTTCAGAAAGATATTGGGTTCATAAATATGTTCAAAAACGTGGAAAAAACATATAATGTCATATTTCTTTTTAATATTTTCAAAATTGTTGTAAGACGTAAGCCATTTAAGCTTTTTATATTTTAGATTCGATTTTTCGTCTTTCTCCATAGATGATAATTTCATCTTTTCCTTTTTATTTAACAATTCAAGGAAATTTCCTTCTCCACTTCCAATTTCTAAAAGGTTTTTACAAGAATTAAAATATTTGTAGATCTTCAAATATCTTCTTAAATTTTCTTCTTCTTGAAGTAACTTTTTATATCTGGTTAAGCCAATTTTTATTTTCCTGGGAGTATATTTTTTGTAATCAATTTTTTTTTGAGGGAAAAGAAAAGTAAAATCTTTTTTCTTATTTATATAAACAGATGTTTTGGGATTATCCCAAATCCCGTGTTTCAATAGAATATATTTTTCTTTATTGAGAGGAGATGGTAATTTCGCAATAAATTTCTTTAGATTATCATTAACTAAGGAAGACATTCAAAACTCGAATCTTCCCCAATTTTCAACGATGGTTTTTCTGTCTTGTCTTTTCATTTCACTAATTCTTTTATCCTTATAGAAAGAATCATCTACATAGTGAGTTGTTGATATTTCTTCAAACACACAACCAATCTTAGAACTGAAGGAATGCCAAACGCCAGGTTGAATCAAGCATGTTTCTCCTTCTTTTAAAAATTTATGTTTACCATCAAGATAAACATCTAGTGAACCATTAAGTACTTGAAATGTTTCTTCTTTTTTTCGATGAAAGTGAGCAGGATGTTGTTGATTTGCAAGCATTATTATAAGTTTTTTACAATATTTTCTATTAATACAATTGATGATCACAGCCCCTGTTTTTCGAAAGTTTTGAATCCCGTAATGATGAGAATATTCTATCTCAAAAGACGTATCTAAATAAATTTTTGCTGTATTAAGCATAGCCTTAATCTCGTGGATTGACTCTTTTATGACCATGCTCCTTTTTTTGGATGTTTGTTTTAAGTCATTGATTAGAATGGGTGAATTTTCATTAACTATTTTAGAAATTTTAATGCTACTTTTGAATTGACCACTCGATAACTGCCCTTTGTTTAAGGGCATTGCAAAGAAAACATCACTTCTATTAATTTCACTATTCTTTGATAGCTTTTTTTTAGCATAAACTCCTCTTAGAAGTGATTCTATTCCATTTTTTTCACTTTCTGTGATAAAATCTTTATTTTTATTACCGTTTGATTGAACAGCATCTTTGTAAGATTTTATCCAAGATGAAAATTGTTCAAGATCGATGGAATATTTGTTATTTTTATAATCATTGTTTTCCAGTCCTATATGCTTTTCAAAAACTCTCGCACCTTTGGAATAAGCTAACTTTACAATCTCAAAATCGTTAGGATCTTCATGGGTAGACCAACCAATTATTTTATCCTTATAACGCTGTTTTAAAGTTTGAATTAAATTTAAATTAAGTTCATTCTTTGGTGTGGGATATATCGAAACACAATGCATTATACAAAAATCATTACCTCTGTGTTCAAAAAAACTCACAAGATTATCTATATCTTTGATAAGCAATCCACCAGTTGAAAAAACAATTGGTTTTCCAAGGTTTGAAACTTTTTCTATTAATGGCCAATCTTTTGCCGAGCAGCTTGCTATCTTTACTATATCAAAACCCATATCCCGTATCAAGTCAACGGACTCTTCATCAAAAGGAGTGCAACAAGTTAGAAGTTTATTTTTTTTTATTTCATTGAATAAAATATTATATTCCTCAATTGATAATTTTGTATCAAGAAACCTACCAATATGTTTATTTTTTGAAAATTTTTTATAATCGGGATGTATAAATGTATCAAGTTGTCTGAACTGAAACTTTATTGCAGCTTTAATCTTATGTTCATTGGATATTTTTGAATAAGAATTTATAATATTTAGGCCGTGATTTACATCTCCCTGATGATTATTTGCCATATCAAGAATAAATAGATTTTTGAAAAGGGTGTTTATATTTTTAACCATTCTTTAAAATTTGTATCATTTTTATATCTTATATAAACTGTTTTTTTTTCTTTTGCTGATTTATGAGCTGCTGCAATTATCAATGTTGTTTCTAAACTATTACTAAATTCAAGTGGAGAGTAGGAAATTTTATTTGTCAAGATTTTGTCAATATGATTTATCTCTTGAATAAAGTCGTCAGCTCTTTTTTTTGGAAATTTTGTAATTTTTCTGATATTTCCTTTTTTTTCAATAACTGCGTCACACAACTTATCAAAATTACAATGCCACTCAAATGTTTTATTTGATAATTGAATTTTTGCAACTTTTGATGAAGGTAAAGTAACTACGTCTTGAGTTATTCTCCCAATTAATCCATTTTCTGTTTTGACTTGAAGAAAACAAACTGAATCATAATTTACTTTGTCGTTTTTGATGTATGTTAAATTTGCATTTACTTCAACAATTCTGCCGCCGCCCAGTATGGAAGAGAAAAATTGCCATATATTTATTCCATGAGAATGTTCTGATATGGCTCCACCGCCTTTTTTCCAAAATCCCAAGTAAGAATCCTGGGGTCCGTCTAACCAAGGGTGAGCATTAAAGATTCCTTGCCAGTGTTCTCTAATTTCAACATCAATGTATTTTATTTCATTAAGATTAGCCTTCAACAGTTTTCGTTTAAGAAAATTGGCCGACTTTCCAACTGTATGATCATAACCAACAAGAATTTTTGATTTAAACCCTTTTTTTTTTTTTAACAAATTGTTCTAACTTTTTTAAATCTGGTTGGCATAATGGTTTTTCAATGCACAAGATTCTTGGGTTATTAGTTAGTTCTTTAAGTGCTAACTTAAGATGAGTTTCGGGTGGCGTTCCAACAAAAATTATATCAAAGTTTTCTTTCTTTTCACTATTTGAATTAAGTAATTTAATTCGATCGTCCCATTTCCCATATCTACTTGGATATATGTCTTCTTTGGTTCGTCTTAAGGCCTCATTATCACAATCAAAAATAGCAACTTGCCAATTTTTTTGTCTGCAAGCATGAGCCAAGTGATTACCAATTGAGCCAGCACCAATTATCTTAACATTCCTCATTTCAGTATTATAAACATTTACTGGACATATAAAATAAAAAGATAACTAAAATTTAAAATATATTTTTTTTTATTTAAAAAATATTTAAATGATACTATTACTTATGCAAGTATCAAAATACTTGTTGTTGAAGGAAATACTTGTAAAGATTCGTTAATATTTTATTTAAAATTTTATAAATAAATAGCCAGGTTTAATATTTGAATAATAAAAAAAATTTCTAGATGGACATATCATTAATAATTCTTAACTATAATTTATCTCAGTTTGTTTCTAGAGCTATTAGATCATGTCTCGCGCAGATAATTTTTAGAAGAAATGTTGAAATAATAGTTGTAGACGACAATTCAACGGATGATTCGCTAAAAATAATTAATGAATTCAAAAATGAAATCACATTGATTAAAAATAAAAGTAATAAAGGAGTTGGGTATTCCTCTAATCAGGCTCTCAAAAAATCAAAAGGAAAGTTTTGGATGAGAGTTGATGCTGATGATTTTCTAAATCAACATGCATGTCAATCAATGCTGTATCTATTAGAGGAAAATCATAATTTTGATTATGTTTATTGTGACCATTATAGAGTGGACGTAGATGGTGTAAAGATAAATAAAGTTAAACTTAATAAAAGAGAAAATTTATTTAAACATGGAGCTGGTGTAATGTTTAGGACTAATGTTTTAAAGAGAATAGGTGGTTACAATGAAAAAATGAGAAATTGCGAGGATTATGATCTATTAGCAAGATTTCACGTTAACAAGAAAAAAGGATTCTACTTGCCTGTTCCTCTTTATAGATATTATATACATGGAAAGAATATTACTTTAAATAAAGAGAGAAAAATGATGGAACAAAAAGTAAGAGAGAAGTATGGATTTTAAAATTGGAAAAACTAAATTTAATGAAGAAAATGTGGTTGTAATTGCTGAAGCAGGGGTTAATCATTTGGGAAGATTGGAGTATGCAGAAAAATTAATTAAATCTGCTGCAAAAGCAGGCGCAGATATAATTAAATTTCAAACTTATAAAGCTGAAAAGCTAACAACAAAAAATGCAGAAAGATTTTGGAATTGGAAAGGAGAAACAAAAAAAAAAGGTTCGCAATTTGATTCCTATTCTGAATTGGATTCATTCGGAATAGAGGAATATATAAAATTAAAAAAAATGTGTGACAATTATAAAATCGATTTCATGTCAACTCCATTCGATGAAGAATCAGTTGATATCTTATTAAAAGTTGGAGTCAGAGGTTTTAAGATTGCATCCTGTGACATAACAAATTTTCCTTTAATTGAATATATCTCAAAAAAAAAGTTACCAGTTCTTTTGTCTACTGGTGCAAGTAATATAAACGAGATAAAACAAGCTGTTAAAATAATTACCAAACATACTAAAAAGCTTGGTATAATGCAATGTACACTATGTTATCCAACTAGTTATGATGATTCTAATTTACTTACATTAAAAACTTTAAATAAAAAATTTCCTAATTTTATTTTAGGATTAAGCGATCATTCTTTAGGAACTATTATTGCTGCATCTTCAGTACTTCTTGGAGCCCGAGTTATAGAAAAACATTTTACAATTGACAAGACTCTCCCAAAGAGTGCTGATCACTGGTTGTCACTTGATCCTGAGGAATTAAAAAAGCTGGTACAAGATGTAAAAATAGTTAGAAGATCTATTGGAACAGGATTAAAAGAATGTCTCGAATGTGAAACCATCGCAAAAAAAAATGCTAGGAGAAGCATTGTTCTTTTAAAAGATATGTTGAAAGGACAAATTCTAAAAAAAGAATACTTAATTTTAAAAAGACCTGGAACTGGTTTGCCGTCAAGTATGATTAGTAAAGTGGTTGGAAAAAAGTTAAGGACGGATCTTAAAGCTGATACTCTTTTAGATTTGAAGCACATAAAATAGTTTAATGAATACCTCAGTTATAATTCAAGCTAGGATGGGGTCAAAAAGGTTACCTGGAAAATCTGTTGTTAAGCTAGGTAAATTCCAAGTAATAGAATGGATTTTCAAAAGGCTAAGACTTTGTAAAAAAATAGACAATATTATTTTGGCAACTACAAATGAAAAAAACGACGATATTTTGTGTGAAATAGCTAAGAATAATTCAATAGATTTTTTCAGAGGGTCAAAAAATGATGTTTTAAAAAGATATGTTGATTCAAGTAAATTTTTCAAAGTTGAAAATATAATAAGAGTTTGCGCTGATAGACCTTTTGTTGATCCAGAGTTAATTGATCTTTTGGTGAAAGATTTTTATAAGTCTGACTTTGATTTGCTTTATAATCATAAATCAGATAACAGTAACTATTGGCCGATTGGCTTTGGCGCAGAAATTTTTAGATCTAGTATCCTTTATGAATTATATGAAAAAAAATTGAATTATAATTATAAAGAACATGTAACTTTGTATTTATATAAAGATATCAAATATAAAAAAAAGTGTATTAATGCTTTTCACAATTTAAAAAATTTGGATGAACACGAGAGGTTTGATCTGGATACGAAAGCTGATTTTATAAAATTAGAAAGTATTGCTAATTATATTTCAATAAACGATAATTTTCTTAAAATTATAAAGAAATTTAGAGAAAAAAAGTAAGTTGAAAAAAATTCTTTATCCATTTGTTGGTGATAGTGTTGGTGGCAGTCATGTAGCAACAATCATGACAATTAAAAACCTAGATTCAAAGAGATTTTATTATGAAGTAGTTTTAGAAAAACAGGGTCCACTTGAAAAACTATTAAAAATTAATGAGATAAAATATTATCTTCTGACAACATCTAAAAGTACCAATTTTTGGTTAATATATTTAAAAAGATTTCTCTATTTAAATAAAAGTAAACCGAATATTGTCCACACCAATGATCTAAGAATGCATCATAGTTGGACTATCTTATGTTTTTTAAGAAGGATTCCTCATCTTTGGCATCAACACACTTATTATAATTCTAGGGTTAATAGATTTTTCTTACTTTTTTCAAAAAAAATAATAACAATTTCTCAATTTTGTCTTAATAGTTATTCAGTAAAAATGAAAAATAAAGTGGAGGTTGTATTAAATCCCTTTGAGTCATCTAAAAATGATAATTTTAATAATTCTTCTAAAAATTCTATAAGAAGGCGGCTTGGTTTTAAAAGTAACGATAAAATATTAATATATGTTGGAGATGATAACTATCAGAAGAGATTTGATTTTTTTATGTTATTAGCAAAAGAAATATCAAAAAAATTTGGAAGAGCTAAATTTTTAATTTTTGTTAAACGACAAAACAATAAAATAACAAAGAGTAAAAACTTTTATTATTTTAATGGAAAATTTGATATTGAAAATTACTTAAAAGTTTCTGATGTTTTAATTGCTCCATCAGTGAATGAGGGTTTTGGAAGGGTGCTAGTAGAGGCGACATTCAGCAAAACTTTGGTCATTGCCTCTAACTCTGGAGGACATAATGAGATAATAAAAAATGAATTTAATGGGTTTCTTGTCCCAAAGGATTCACTCCAACTTTTTATAAAAAAAATTTTATATTCCTTAAAAAACTATAACAGTGAGAAAGTCCAAAAAATTATTAAAACAGCGTTTATATATTCAAAAAAAAAATATAATTTGAAACACTATAAGCAAAAAATATTTTCAATATATGACAAACTTTAAAGATATAACATTAATTATATCCGACTTTAAATCTGGGGGAACCCAAAAGGTTGTATCTCAACTTATAGAATCGTTAAGTTTTAAAAAAATAAACTTAATTGTACTCGGAGAAACTAAAAGTTTGAAAAATATAAAAAAAATTTCACTTATTAAACTTAATCTTCAGAAAAGAACAGTGGGAATTTTTGACGCTTTGAAGAATAATATTAAAATATTAATTAATATTAGAAATCTTTTAAAAAAATCTGATTCAAGAAATGTTGTAAGTTTTATATACGAAACTAATATTCTAACTATTCTGTCGAGTCTTGGATTAAATAAAAGAATTATCATTTCAGAAAGAAATAATCCATATTTTCAAAAAAGAAGTATCATTTGGAATACTCTAAGATTACTAGTTTATCCTTTGGCAGATAAAATAGTAGTGAATAGTTATTTTGCTTATGATTATTTTAGTAAATTTGTAAGATTGAAAAAGCTAATTTATATTGAAAATCCAATTACTATAAAAAAAATAAATATAAAAAAAAAAAAAAACATAATTGTTGTTTCGAGTTTAACAAAACAAAAATCTATTGAAACAATAATTAAAGCATTCGCTTTATTTGTTAAAAAAAATGAAGATTGGCGTTTATTAGTTGTAGGTCAAGGTCCCGAGGAAGCTAATTTGAAATTATTAGCTAAAAATGAAAATTTAAAAGGTCAAATTAAGTGGTTAGGTTTTAAAAAAAATCCTGAAAAGATATTTTGTTCTTCAACAATCTTTTGTTTACCCTCAAATTTTGAAGGTATGTCAAACTCTTTATTAGAAGGTCTGTCTTACAATTTAAACTGTTTAGTAAGTGATTCAGTGATTCACCAAAAAGATCCTTTAAAAAATTTTGTAACAACTTTTAAAAGAAATGACCACAAAGATTTATTAAATAAATTAAATAAATTAAAAAATTATAAATTCAGAAATAAAAGTACATTTACTAAATTTGCTAAAGAAAATTTAAACAATCGAGTTATCAAAAAAAAATGGGAAGATTTATTTATTTAATTTAAAATTATACTGTCCAGCTTCCATAACCCCAAAAATTTTTCAGATTTATTTTTGGTCATTAAATTTGATTCACGGTAAAGTTCAATTGGTTTTGGAAAATTAAATGGTGGTTTAGTTAAATTTATAGATCTCCACATTCCGGTCCTAATCCATTTATTCTTTTCTGTAAATGGGAATGTCGTGGTTAATAAATACCTTGAATTACTTTTTTTAAAGTTTTGCAAAGCATCTAAAACGTCCGAATTAGAGAAGTGAACTAATGCATCTCTACAGAAAATTAAGTCACTCCTTCTAGGAACACTTTTAATTATATTTAATTCAGTAAACTTTCTTATTTCATTTGAAAAGTCCTTATTATTCCTTTTAATTATGTCTCTAACAATATCGTACCCAGTATAAGAAACATTATGAAAATCTACATTTTTCATCCAATTAAAATCGCCGCATGGAATATCTGAAAAAGATTTAACGTTATATTTAATTAATATTTCTTCAATAATTTTTCTAACAAATTTAGTATTAGATTTTGTAGATCCTGGTCCAGAAAAAGATTCTTTACATCCCCAAGAATTTTTATAGTAATATTCTTCAAAAATATCTTTATTAGTTTTGGACGAGAGAATAAGAATTCTTTTTAATTTTATTAAAAAATAGTAGAACTCTCTAGAGTTGCTTTCAATAAAATAATTGAACTTCAATAATTTTTTAATCTTTGAAATTAACATTGTTCTTTAAATATTATAATATGTAAAAATTATTTAAAAAGTAATGTCCAAAATAATAATATTTTCCAGTGACTTTAGATATCAGAATGTTCAATCATTCCTTCTGCCATTGTTAAAATATAAAGACTTTCTTAGCTTTCACGATTTAAAGTTTGAGTATAAAGATTTAAATATAGATAGCATCGTTGAATGTGAATTTATTTTTCTAGAGAGTAAGCATGCGGTTTTATATTCAAAAAAAAAAAGAATAAATATAACTAACCTTATTAAAACGCTGAAAGCAAAAACCAACAAATTAATTGTTTTTGATACATCAGATAGCACTGAAATTGAATTACCAGAGATCATCCCTTTTGTATATAAGTATTGTAAAGCACAAAAACTCAAAAATTTCGAAAATTATAAGAAAAGCTTTTATGGAGGAAGAATATTCACAGATTTCGTTTATAATAAATATAACGTTAAAGATAGAACACCAAGATATTCAAAGAAACTATCTGAGAGTGATCAAAAAAAAATTTGTATTTTCTGGAACTCTTCTATTAACAATTTTGGTTTTGATAGGATTATAACGTCAACTTTATATAAAATTTTTAAAAATAAAAAATTTTTAAAACTACCCACTTCCGGTTATGCTCCAGAAAGATTGAGAAAAAAATTTATGTCCACTAATTTTAATGTTGATTACTCAAGAGAATCCGTTGCATGGCATAGAAAAAACATCCATAAATTATTAGATATAAATAATTTAGTAAGAAAAAATTTCTTTTTATATTTTAACGATCTTTTAAACACTCAATTTGTTTTATCTCCATTTGGATGGGGAGAAATAAATTATCGAGATTATGAAGCATTTTTATCAGGATCAGTTTTAATAAAGCCTGATATGGATCACCTTGATACGTGGCCCAATTTTTATAAGAAAGGTAAATTTTATATTGATTATAAGTGGGATTGTTCTGATTTGATTGAAAAAATTGATGATATTAAGATAAATTACAAAAAATATATCAAATATGCTATTGATGCGCAAAAATTTTATTTGGAAACAATAAACGATAAGATTTTAAAATATACAATTTTAAAAAGGATCAACAAAATAATCAATTAAAATAATCTTTCTAAAACTTTTTTTTTAATGTAGTTTTTAACTCATTATAAATTTTTAAATGTAAATTATATTATTATATAAATAATGAATCTTCCAAATTTAATTTTTGTTGGTGCCGAAAAGTCTGGTTCAACTTCTATTCATAGAGTTTTAAGTAAACATAGAGACATATTTGCAATAAGAAAAGAAACAGAATTTTTTTCATTTTATAAAAAAAAAAAAAAAAGAGCTTATTATTTTAGTTCACTAAAAGAATATAAAAAATTATTTTCTAATTCTAAACATTTCAAATATAGGCTTGATGTTTCAACAACATATCTCCACTGTCCAGAAGCAATTAAGAATATAAAAACCTTCGCTAGTGATGCTAAAATAATAATTTGTTTAAGAAACCCAGTGGAAAGAGCCTACTCAAGATATTGGATGTCTGCAAAAAAAGACTTCAATCTTACAAATTATAATAAGAAAAAATTTTTAAATTATTTTTTTAATCACAAAACTGATATCAAATGGTCCAATGTTAGACAAAGGGGTCTGTACAGCAATTCAATAGGTAAATTTTTGAAAGTTTTTGGTGAGAAGAATGTATTAATCCTATTCTATGATGATTTAGTAAAAAGTGAATTATTATTTTTTAAAAGGATATTTAATTTTCTCAAAATTCATCAAATGGATATATCAAATCACAAATATGCAGAAAGTATGTACTCGAAGAATAGAATTATCCATTATTTGTTTAACATATCATTAAAATTTAGTTTGCCAGATAATAAAATTATTTTTCTCTTAAAGTTAATTTATAGAGCACTTAGATCTTTCTTTCTAATCAAATACCCTAAAATGGGGAGTGAAGAAAGAAAGATTATTTTAAATTACTATCTAAATGATATTTCTAAATTAGAAAAAAAGTTAAATAAGAATCTCAAGTTTTGGAAATTCTAACAAATGTTAAAAATAAAGTGGATAATTAATGTTATTCAATAGTCTAAGTTTTATAATTTTTTTAATAATTTTTTTTATAATTTATTATGTTCTCAAAGGAAAAATTAGGATTTATTTCTGTTTAATAGCAAGTTATCTTTTTTATTCTTTTTTTAGTTTTAAATTTCTTTTTTTAATTTTTTTGTCAACTTTTATCGATTATTTAGCTGGCATAATGATAAATAGAAATAAAGGCTTCAAAAGAAAAATTTATTTATTTTCAAGTATATTCTTGAATCTGTTAATATTAGGTGTTTTTAAATATTATAATTTCTTTATTAGTTCAGTAGTAAGTTTTCTTTCATTATTAAATTTTTCTGTTGAAATTAGAACATTGAATATAATTCTTCCTGTTGGTATTTCTTTCTATACTTTTCAGTCAATGAGTTATTCTTTAGATGTTTATTTTAAAAAATGTAAGGTTGAAAGAAATTTTTTAAATTTTGCAACATTTGTTGGTTTTTTCCCACAACTAATAGCTGGTCCAATAGTTAGAGCAAAACGATTTCTACCTCAATTAAAAATTAATCAAAAATTTAAACAATGTAATTTTTTTTTAGGTAGTGAATATATTATTTCAGGCTTCTTTTTAAAACTTTGTGTAGCAGATAGATTGGGTATTTATGTTGATCCAACTTTCTCGAATCCAGAAAATTACGGAGGATTTGTCCATGTAATTAGCACAATATTTTTCTCTTTTCAAATTTATGCAGATTTTGCAGGATATTCTTTGATAGCTATTGGTATTGGAAGAGCGCTAGGTTTTAATTTTGGCATTAATTTCAAAAGGCCATATTTTGCAACGTCATTTCAAGACTTTTGGCGTAGATGGCACATTTCATTATCAAAATGGTTGAAAGATTATTTATATATCCCTTTGGGAGGGAATAGATCTGGAACTTATAATAAATATAAAAATTTATTTATTGTCATGTTTCTTGGTGGTTTATGGCATGGCGCTGCCGTTAATTTCTTAATCTGGGGAATGTTACACGGACTTTTATTAATAATAAATGATCTTTGGAAAGACAAAAATATAAAATCACCATTTTTAATTAAACAATCACTTGTTTTTTTTATAATAAGTCTTTTGTGGATTATTTTCCGATCCGACAATCTTCTAACTGTGCAGATAAAATTTCAAAAAATATTCCAATTTGAAAATATCTTTCAAAATTTTTCTTATGATTTGTTTAATATGATAATTGGTTTTACTATGATAATTATTATTCTTTTCAAAGATTTTCTAGAAGAAAAAAAGGTTAGAATGACAAAAAACTTCAGAATTCTTTTTAGTTTGATCCTGCTTTGGTCAATAAGTATTTTAGGTGTTTTTGAAGGTTCAAATTTTATATATTTTAGATTTTAATGCACAAAAAAAAGACCATTATTTTTATTATTATATGTTTTTTCTTTCTTGGAGATAGAATCTTATCAAGAATTGGCATCTATTTAACTAAATTTAGCTCTATGCCTGAAGCAAGATTATATAACGGCACTCTAGAATCTTCAGTTGTCATAGTTGGAAATTCTCGAGCTTTTAGACATTTTTATGATAATGAATGGTCCAATGCTTTGAGCAAATCTGTAAAAAGTATTTCAAAACCTGGTGCTCCTTTAGTTCACCTCGAAACTCTTCTAAATGATTATTCTGAAATTTATGATTTTCCAAAAAAGATTATAATTGAACTTGATTGTTTGTTAACAAGTAGCGAGATTGTAAGTTCTTACAAGTTTTTAACTCATTTCTCAAAAGAATATTCTGTATTATTAAAAAGATTTGATATATCCGGTTTTTATTTTTCTGAAATAATCAATCTCTATAAATTAAATTCAAATATTTTCCTAAATATTATTCATAAAATTTTCAGAGAATATGAACAACCCAAGCTACATGGTGAAATTTCAAAAGTACAAGTTGAGAACTTTATAAAAGCAAAAAAAGAAAATAGATTTATTTCTAAATCTTATAATATCGAGTCTTTTCAAAATATAATCAAAAAATACTCGGGTAAGTCAGAGTTAATTTTAATTGTTTCTCCTTTTCATCCAGAAGTTATTAAGAAATATGATAAAGATATCAATAGTTGGATTACAGAAATAAGAAATAAAACAGATGATAGAGTTTCAATTTTTGACTATTCTCAGTCAATAACTAGCAATTTATTCTTTAACGATCTTTATCATTTGAATGCTACAGGTGTGATTGAATTAAATAGAATTTTAATGGATGATCTATTTTTTGAAAAAATTTAGACTAATAAATTTCAAATTTCAACTGGATGTTACTCAAATGAATAAAATTAATCCTTTAATATTTATTTTATCTTTAAGTTTTTTGATTTTCTTTATAATCCAATTTTCTCCTGGATTATTTCCACTAATGGAGCCTGATAGTTATGATTATTTAAAAATTGCAAATTCGAATATCAGAACAGCAATTTATCCAGGAATAAATGAAGTCTTTGATTTTTTGAATATTAATATCATTTATTTTCAAATGATTTTTTTATCTACGAGTATTTCTTTGCTAATTTTCTCCCTGTTCAGAAAATTAAATAATCTAGTATTTTTGATCATTTTTTTCTTCTTGGTAACCTCAAATTATTATTATACATCATTTAGTAAAACTATTTTATCGGAGTCATTTTTCTTTAGCTTTATTAATATTGCAGTCTCTATAATCATATTGGTTACTACTTTCAAGAAAGGTCATTTAATTCTTCTTGGATTATTAATGGGTTTAATCATAACTATTAAACCAATCGGATTAACGTTTGCTATACCAATTATATTAGCAGTTTTCTTCAAATTAACAAATGATGTTCACCATAAATTAATTTTCATTTTTTCAATTATTATTGTTATTTTTATTGAAAATTTATTTTTTTATTCTAATCATGAGAAAAGGTCGTCGGTTTTACCAGTTGCCATGACAGGAAAAATATTCATAATTTCTGGTCAGGACAATTTTAATTATAAATTTTTCCCTAATGAATATCATAATCTTATAAAAGATGTACAAATAAAATCGAAAGAAGTTAACAGATTTCTTAATTCAATTAATAACCCTCTTTTAAGAATAGATTTAGCTTCAGATTATGAAGCTGTTTTTCAGACCCAAATAAGAAAACATCTTGTGAATATTAAAGATAAAACATTTACTAAGTTTCAGGATGATATGAATAATTTTTATATTTGTTTGAATAATAATTTTAATAATTATATTACAATTTCATTATCTCATTATATAGGTCAATGGTTGACTGGACCAAAATATATTTTTCTGAATAATGATAGATTTAAAAATGAAGACGCAATTCCTCTTTATGAGAACCTACTTTTATCTTCTTCCAAATTCACAAAGCCCAAGAATTTACAATTGTATGCCTCATTACTTTTTTTTCTATTTCTATTCATTACCTTTACTCTTATATCAATAATTAGCATCTATCAAGATTGGAGACAGAAGAAGATCAGTTTTAACAGTTTATTAATTATATCTATTCAAACATATTTAATTGCTACTTCATTTATTAACATTGCAAGTATAAGATATCTTATGCCTATGTATCCAATTATAGTTATTGTCATTATTTTATTTTTAAATGAAAATCTCATAAAAAATAAAAAAAAGAATGTATTTAGAAAATAAGTTTTAAGATGTGTGGCATTCTAGGATTTCAGTTACTTAATAATGAAAAAATAAATTATAGAAAAAAACTTGAAAGTCTAATTTATTCCTTATCGCACAGAGGCCCTGACTCCAATGGATTTTGGCTAGACAACAATAAGAGAATTTATTTAGGTCATACAAGGCTTTCAATCATTGATTTATCTGAAAAAGGAACTCAGCCAATGCAATCAAATAATGGCAGATATGTGATTGTTTTTAATGGAGAAATCTATAACTATAAAATTTTAAAACAACAACTGATAAATAAATTTAATGTAAAATTTAAGAATAAAACAGATACAGCAGTTTTATTAGAATCGATCGCAATAAACGGGTTAAAAAATACTTTAAAGAAATTGGAAGGAATGTTTGCGTTTGCCTTATGGGACAAAAAAAAAGAATCTTTGTATCTTGCGAGAGATAGGTTTGGAGAAAAGCCTTTATTTTATTATCTTAATAATAATTTTTTAGTTTTTTCGTCAGAATTAAAAACAATAAAGAAATTTTTCGACAATTCTAAATTAGAAATTAATAATACGAGTTGTAATCTATTCGCATCCTTAGGCTATATACCCGCACCATTAACAATTTACAAGAATACATTCAAAGTTTTACCCTCTGAGATAATAGAAATCAAAAATGATAAAGTTATTTCAAATGAGAAATATTGGGATGTAAGAAAGATTAATGAATCTTCGCTTACCTTAAATCAGAACAAAATTGATTTATTACTTGAAGATTCTGTAAAAAAGATGATGGTTGCTGATGTTGAAGTAGGATGTTTTCTGTCAGGAGGAATTGATTCAAGCTTAGTTGCTTCTTTGATGCAAAAAAATTCAATCAAGAAAGTTAAAACTTTTACAATTGGTTTTAAAGAGAAACAATATGATGAATCAAATAATGCAAAAAAAATTGCAGATCATTTAGGTACTAACCATCATGAATTGATAGTTTCTATGGATGACTTAATAAAAAATATTGATAAGGTTACTGAAATGTATGACGAACCATTTGGGGATTCCTCTTTCTTACCCACTGATATGGTCTGTCAATTGGCTAAGAAACATCTTAAAGTTGTATTGTCTGGTGATGGAGGTGATGAAATCTTTTTGGGATATAATAGATATATTCAATCTAGAAAAATTGAAGCTTTTAATAAAATAGTGCCTGAAAAAATGAGATTTATTTTACAATTTCTTTTAAAAAAAATTCCCTCAGGTTTATTTGATTATCTTAGCATACCACTCCAAAAACAAATGGGTATTCACGGTTTTTCTCACAAAGTTCAAAAGGTTGCAAATCTATTAAATTTTAAAAATAGTATAGATTTTTATAAAAAACTGAATTTGATCGATAATCATCAATCAGACTTTATCCATAATCATAAGATATTTAATAAATGTGAAGACTTGATAAAATCAACACAGATAAATGATATAAACTATTATTTACCTAACGATATTTTGGTTAAAGTAGATAGAGCTAGTATGTCAAATTCATTAGAAGTAAGATCACCCTTTTTAGACCCAGTTCTAGTAAATGAAATATTTAAGATACCTACAAATGAAAAAATTAAAGATAATAAACTTAAATTTATTTTGAGAAATAGTCTTCAAAAATATTTACCTCAAGAATTATTTGAAAGACCAAAAATGGGTTTTGCAATCCCTTTAGATAATTGGTTAAATAAAAGAAACGTAATAGAGTTATTTGATGATGTATTCTATTATACAGAATGGGAAAAATTAAGCTATGACTCAGAAAGGGTCAAAAAAATCTGGAGCAGTTACAAGAAATATAAAAAACATACACCAACAATCATTTGGAATTATGCAGTTGCAGGTTTATGGTTAAGAAATAATTAAAAAATGAATAAAATTTTTATAATAATTGGTGGATTAGAGATTGGTGGAACAGAAAAACAATTGCTTTTGAAATTAAGATATTTAAAAAAAAAATATAAATTTACTGTGATTATTTTCTATAAAAAAGGAGAGCTTCTTGATGAATTCAAAAAATCAGGAATAGAAATTATTGATTTAACTTCAAAAATTAAATTTAAACCTTTTAAATATTTAAAAATTATATTTGAAGTTTTCTTTTTGTTTAAAAATTTAAAACCAAAAATAGTAAACTTTTATTTACCTCATTCATATCTATTGACTGGTCCATTGTCATTTCTGTTTAACAAAGTTAAATTTATTATGTCTAGACGATCATTAAATAATTATCAAAATAAGATACCATTCGTTAAATTTTTTGAGAAAATTTTACATAAAAGAATGAATTTTATCTTGGCTAATAGTAATGCTGTTATGAAGCAACTAATTCTGGACGAGAAAGTAAAAAAAGAAAAAGTAAAACTTATATATAATTCTGTTGAATTGCCAAGAAGAGTAAAATTTAAAGAAGGGGGCAAAATAAGAATTTTATTTTTAGCTAATCTAATTCCTTATAAAAATCATAAACTAATTTTAAAAGTATGCGATCAACTCAAGGATTTAAATAACTTTGAAATTGATTTTATTGGTGGTGGGAATTTAGCGTACGTAAATGATTTAAAAAAAATGTCTTTTAATTTGAATGTTAATAAAAAAATTAACTTTTGGGGTAAAGTAAAGAACTACGAAAAAATAGCTAGAATTGCCAATATTGGAATATTAGCGTCCGATGAAGAGGGTTTCTCTAATGCAATTTTAGAATATTTCTCATTTGGACTTCCGGTTGTTGTTACAAAAGTTGGTGGCAACTCTGAAATAGTAGAACATAATAAAAACGGTTATATAGTTGAAAAAAATGATTGTGATGCATTTTCAAAATATCTGAGAAAATTAATATTAAGTAAAAATTTAAGGAAGAAATTTGGAAAAGAAGCTTTTAATAAGGTGAAGAATAACTTTGAAATAAAAAAAAATATTGAAAAGTATGATAATTTTTACCAAACTTTGATAAGTTGAATTAAATATTATTTCTATTAAACTAAGAATTGTATAATTTTAATTATTTTCCACATGGACGGTTTTCAAAAAATATCAAATGATACTAATACTTTAAATAAGTATTTAATTGTTAGACAATTAACAGAAAATCTTGTGAGCAATCTCGAGCCTGAAGATATGGTTGTGCAAAGTAAGGATTATGTTAGTCCTACAAAATGGCACCTTGGTCACACAACCTGGTTTTTCGAGAAATTTTTATTACTTCCGTATTTAAAAAACTATAAATGCTATTCCAATGATTTCAATTATGTTTTTAATTCGTATTACAATAGTGCTGGACCTTTTAACTCCAGAGAAAAAAGAGGCTTATTAAATAGACCTTTAATCAGAGATGTGTTTAATTATAGAAAATATGTGGATGAGAATTTAGTTGAGTTATTTGAGAAGGCCCAGCCAATATCAAGAAAACTTTTGTTGGAATTGGGTATAAACCATGAACAACAGCATCAAGAGTTAATTTTGATGGATATTAAAGATGTATTTTATTCAAACCCACTTAAACCAAGTTTCCAAAAATCCGTTAAAAAAAAAGAACAAATTAAATTTTTTAAAAATAGTTTTAAACTTACTAGCCATGAGGATTTTTCGGTTGGATGTCAAACCAATACATTCTGCTATGATAATGAGTTACCTATAAATAAATATTCTTTGCAGCCATTTAAGTTGGGTTCGTATGTGACAAATGAAGAATGGAAGAATTTTATAAAAGAAGGGGGCTATCAATCACATGAATTCTGGTTGTCCGATGGTTGGAATTTTATTAATAATAATAATATTAACAAACCATTGTACTGGATTGATAATGAAAATTACTTTACATTACGAGGTGTAAAAAAAATAGATGATTCATTACCGGTTTCCCATTTAAGTTTTTATGAAGCATGCGCATTTGCAAAATATAAAAAAAAAAGACTTCCCACAGAATTCGAAATAGAATATTTTCTACAAAAAACTTCTAAGGAAGGTAATTTTTTAGAAAACAAAGATTTTCAAGAAATTGACTACAACAATCAATCTCATAAAAATAAATTGTTTGGAAATCTCTGGGTTTGGACATCTAGCAATTATGTGCCATATAAAAACTATAAACCTTACAGACAAGAGTTGATGGAATATAATAGTAAATTTATGTGCAATCAATTTGTTTTAAAAGGTGGTTCTTATGGAACACCATCCAATCACATAAGATCTTCATACAGAAACTTTTATTATCCATCAGATAGATGGCAGTTTGCTGGCGTTCGATTGGCCCAAGACTTATGAAACATAATATATCTTATTATGATTTTTACGAACATTTAGATAATGATCATGACGACATTCTATATGGATTAACAAATTCAAAGCAAAAAAAAATAAATTCTAAATATTTTTATAATGAACTTGGCTCAGATTTGTTTGATAAAATTACTAAGTTAGAGGACTATTATCCAACTAAAAAGGAACTACAAATAATCGATGACAATAATGAAAAATTTTATCAGATGTTACCATCAAATTCTTTAGTTATAGAGTTTGGTAGTGGTTCTAACATAAAAATAAAAAAATTATTAAAAGCATTAAATAACCCAGAAGAGTATATTGCTATAGATATTTGCAGAGAGTTTTTGTTTAAGAATGCAGAAGATTCAGCAAAAAAATTCCCAGATTTAAAAGTTAAGGCAGTTTGTGCCGATTTTGCACAGATAGGTCTTTTGAAAAAGTTAATAGACAATGATAAGTCGAAAATAGGATTTTTTCCTGGTTCCACTATAGGAAATTATACTCCAGAGAAGGCTAAAATTCTTTTATCAAACTTTTCAAAAATTTTAGGAAAAGATAATTTTCTAATTATTGGTGTTGATTTAAAAAAAGACATTGAAATATTGGAAAGAGCGTATAACGATTCAGAAGGTATAACAGCTCGTTTTAATAAAAATATTTTAAATGGTATAAATAATATTTGTGGTAATTCTTTCGACGAGGATGATTTTGATCACAAAGCTTTTTTTAACAGAAATGAGAGTAGAATAGAAATGCATCTTGTTAGTAAGAAAGATCAAACTATAGATATTCTTGATAAAAAAATATATTTTCAACGTGGAGAATCAATTCATACTGAAAGTTCATACAAATATTCTATCGAAAGTTTCAAGAATTTAGCTGAATCAGCAAACTTTGATACTGTAAAGGTTCTTCATGATAGTAAATTATTTTTTAGTGTTTTCTTCCTGAGAGTAAAGAGTTATTGAAATATATTAACTTTAATAATGCTGGATCTAGTTTGCCTTTCGAGGGAGTTAGCAAAGTAATAAATAAATTTTTAGAATTTGAAAAAATTTATGGTGGTTATTATGCTGCTGAAAAGTTTGAAAAAAATATTGATACTTTCTACTCCAATATCTCTAAGCTAATAAATTGCAAACCTAATGAAATATCATTTTTACCAAGCACTACAATTGCTTGGAATTTCTTTTTTAATTCAATTAAAGTCCTAAAAAGTCAAAATATAATCATCCTTGATAACGAGTATGGTAGTAATTTAATTTTTTTTAAAAATAATAATTATAATATTAAAATTGTTAAAATATTAAGAAATGGTCAGGTGTGTTTTAGTGATCTTAGAAAAAAAATTGATAAAAATACAAAATTTGTTTGCATATGTCACATAGCGTCACAATGTGGAAATATAATTGATGTTGAGCAAATTGGCATTTTTGTTAAAAAAATTAACCCTGATATCTTATATGTTGTCGATGCATGCCAATCAGTAGGCCATATTAATGTTGATGTAAAAAAAATTGGTTGCGACGTTTTGGTTTCCTCTGGTAGAAAATATTTGAGAGGGCCAAGAGGAACTGGATTTATTTATGTAAAAAAATATTTGCAGAACTCCCTCAAACCATTGATCCTCGACCTTAAAAATGCTTACATATCAAAAAAAAATGTAAAATTAAAAAAAAACAGGATTTTTGAGAATTTTGAATATTCACCTGCTCTAAAGCTAGGGCTCAGCAATGCAATTGAGAAAATAAATTCATTTGATATTAACAAGATTGAATTAAATATTAAAAAAAAATCATTATTTTTTAGAAAAAAATTAAGACCATTTAGTGAAATTACTTTTTTTGAGAACGAAAAATGTATTTCTGGTATTAATACTTTAAGAATAAAAGGAATTAGCTCGTTGAAAATTTATAAATATCTTCTACAAAAAAAAATTCTTACATCTATATCTACTAAAGCAGTTAGCGATATTTATTTCGAAAAACATAAAATTAAAGATATTCTTCGTATTTCAATTCATCATTATAATAAACAAAAAGAAATCAACTATTTGATAAAATGTTTAATTGACTTAATTAAAAAAAAAGTAATGATATAGATATGAATGTCGAAAGGTTTATAAGGTTAATTCAAATAACGGCGGTTTTATTAATTTTAACCGGAGCTGTTATTGGATTTTTAAGCGAAATATATCTTATGATACAAAAAAAAGAGGTCGATTTAGCTGATCTTTTGTTGCTCTTTATTTATGTCGAAGTTATGGGAATGATTAGGGTTTACCTTTTAAACGAAGAAATAAGAATTACATATCCTTTAATTATCGCAATAACAGCAATTTCAAGACTTATTATACTTCAAAAAAAAGATCTTGACCCTTCTATCTTGATTTATGAATCAGTCGCGATACTTATTATTGCGATAGCAATAATTATTTTAAGACTAAGATATTTAAGTTTCTTAAAACCAAAAAGAAATTTTAAATGAAAATCTTTTGAATGACCTTTAGAGTGATAAAAAGATTATTTTATTTCAATACTCTTTTATTTGTATTTTGTTTCATAATATTTTTGTTATTTCCTGAATTTGATATTTTTTTATCTAAAATTTTTTATTATGAAAAAGAATTTATATCTGAAAAATACACAATTATAAAAACCTTAAGGAAAAATTTAAAAGACATTATGGTGTTAATACCCATTCTTGCTTTATTTATTCTCTTAACCTATTTAATTAATAGAAAACAGAAGATTAGACAAAATTTAAAAATTAGAACAAAATATGCGTTGATTGGGTTGGTTTTAGGTCCTATTGTAGGATGCGGTTTAATCGCAAACCTTTATTTTAAAGATACATGGGGGAGAGCAAGACCAATTCACGTAGAAGAGTTTGGTGGAAACAAAATATTTACCCCACCTTTTTTTAAATCGGATCAATGTGTCAAGAATTGTTCGTGGATAAGTGGTGAAGCGTCAGCGGCTTTCTCTTTCTTAGTTGGAACACTTTTGTTTAAAAACCAGATATTTATAATTTGTAATTTGATTCTTGGATTTTTAGTTTTCTTTTGCAGACTTTCTATGGGTGGACATTTTTTTAGTGACAATATATTTGCAATGATTTTTATGATTTATTTAGCAATCATATACAAGAATTTAGTATATTTATTTATAAAAAAGAGATTAATAAATGAAAGAAGTTTTAATAATTACCGATGAAAAAAAAAGTAGTATTAATCAATGTTTTGCTCTGTTTGATCATTTAAAAGAAAATAAAAAAATTGAGTTTAAACATGAAATAATAAATAGGAAACTTATTCATGAACTACCTAATTCTCTTATTTACTTTTATTTAAGAATTAAATCTTTTTTCAATGAAGAAAAAAGTGATAACGTGGATTGCATAATTTCCTGTGGTAGAATAAGTGCACCTTACAGCCTAATTCTTAAAAAAAAGATTAAGTGTAGAAATATTCACATTTTGGATCCATACTTCTATAGACAAGGGTTTGACAAAATTATACTTCCATCTCACGATGTCAATAAAAACACTAAATTAAATAATGTTATTGAAATTATTGGAACATTTGTAAAAAAAGAAAAATTCTTAAAATTAAAAATTCAAAGATTTAATAAATTAAATTCCGAGAAAAAAATATTAACATGTTTTATAGGTGGGGATGGTAAAAGTTCAAAGTTTAGCGAAAATGATATTTATGATTTCATTAAAAGGATAAACAATATAAAGCCTGACTATGAAGTTGTTTATTGTTTGTCTCGAAGAACGAGTAAAAATACTAAAGATTTGATATTAAAAAATAAACGAAAAAATCATTTCTTGTTTGATTATAATGGAATGAATCCATATTGGTATTTAATAAAGAGGTCTTCTCTGTTTATCGTAACACAAGATTCTGTAAGCATGATTTCGGATTCCATTTCAACTGGAAAGCCTGTTTTTATACTTAAAGTATCGCAAGTTAAAGAGAAGATAAAAAATTTTTCTGATATGTTAATTAGTAAAAATATTGTAAAGCTTTTTGACGGAAAGATGGAATCATATAAATATAAACCATTAAATGAATCTTCAAGAGTTTCAAAAATCATTAAAGAATTATTTTAATCGTTCCATCTATTATGAAACCAAATCCATTGCTCTGGGTTCTTTTTAATCCATTCTTCAACATAACTATTTAAGTGATTCATTATTGTTGTTTCATTACCCATTTGTTTTATTTGGAGAGGAGTTATTGGCTTAAAGTAAGTAATTATGAAATTCGTTGATCCTTCTCTTATACAAACAGCTGGTATGATTGGGCATTTAAACTTGATAGCGAATTTTGCAATTGCTGATGGTGATCTGACTCTACTATTGAAAAAGTTTGTTAATATTCCGTCATTCATTTTTTGATCTATTAACATACCTATGTGACCATTTCTGGATCTTAAAATTTTTAGACATTCTTTAGCTCCTTGATTCCCTTTTTTTATCAAGCCAACTCCGTAATCAGTTCTAATTTTTCTTAGTAAGTTATCAACTAATTTATTATTTGGTGCCCTGTAAATAAAATTAATCTTAAATCCTTTTTGAGTTAAAATATGAGATGTAAGTTCCCAATTTCCTATATGAGCAGAAAAAAAAAGACAATTAGAATATTTTTCAAGGGGTAACACCAAGTGATCTTCGTTATGAATTATAATATTCTTTTTTTTACCAATCTGGATTTTATTTAAATTAGGGTACTCGCCTACAACTCTACCATAATGAAACCACATTTTTCTTGAGATTTTTTTAATTTGTTGAGAATTAATTTTTGGAAAAGCTTTTTTTAAATTTTTTTTTACAATTTTGTTTCTTTTAGAAAATAACCCATAACAAAACAGGATTAATCCGCCGAGAAAAGAAGAAACTTTTAATCCTAATATTTTAAATAAATAATAAAAGGTGAATAAAGTTAAAAATTCTATGAAATTTTTCAATGATGCCTTTTTATTTAGTTAATTATAATGATTGATGGAGGTGATATGCAATTTTTAATCATCATTTCGCTTACTTTTGAAATCTTTGATTTAAAAAAACTTTCTGACGAATGTGATGCATTCGAAACTATAAAAACCTTGGTATTTTTATTCATTCCTAAGTCAATTAATTCAGTTGAAATTTCTTTTATCTGTCCAACTCCCATGTAAATAATAATTCTTCCTTGATTTTTAAGAATTTTCTTTAGATCTTTAGAAACTGATTTTTCGTTTATTTTTCTATGACCAGTAATAAAATTACAAACATTATTTTTATTAAAAAATGACAGTTCAAAACATTTTAAAGCTGCCTGTGAAGAGGTTATTCCAGAATAAATTTTAAATTCTACTTTATTCTTTTTTAAACATTCAATTTCTTGACTACCCCTACTGAAAAAACTTAAATCTCCACCCTTAAGCCTTAAAACCTTTTTATTTCTCTTTGCATATAGAATCATCCACTCATTAATTTCTTCTTGTGAACAAGCTTTTTTTTTTTTTGTTTTCCCACCATAAATATGTTTCGATGAATTCTTAGAAATTTTTAATAAGTCTTTATTTACTAAAGCATCATAAATAATAACATCTGCCTGTTTTATAGCTTGATAAACCTTGAGCGTTATTAATTCAATACTACCTGGACCCCCTCCAGCTAAAACAACAGATCCTTTTTTAAAATCAATAATTGGTAGTTTATAATTTATCTTCATATGATATCGTAGCATTAAAAGTAATGAAAAATAAAATCGTTTTAAAAAAAGTATCAGTAAAACTTGGTCAAAATATTATTCTCGATAATATATCATTTGATGTCTGTCAAAATAAACCTCTTTGTATCATAGGTAGAGGTTCCTCTGGTAAAAGTACATTATTAAAAACAATATTGGGGTTAACTAAAGTCTCAAGTGGATCCATATATGTTAATAATATTCAAATCTTTGATAGTAAGATAAATCATTTATTTGATGATTTTGGTGTTGTTTTTCAAAAAGATGCTTTGTTTGATAGTCTGAATGTCTGGCAAAATATAATGTTTAAGAGTTTAGAGAATTTCAGCAAAGATGCTTTAATAAAAAAAGCAATTAAAGTTCTTTTAGAAGTGGGACTTGAAAAGAATGATGCTTTTCTATTTCCGGCTGAACTTTCGGGTGGTATGAGAAAGAGAGTTGCAATTGCAAGAGCTATTGCACATAACCCTAAATATTTAATTCTTGATGAACCAACAGCTGGTTTAGATCCTGTAAAGACGAATGTAATATTTAAGATAATAAAAAGACTTTCAACGCAATTCAAAACTACATTACTAGTTGTAACGTCTGATATGAAAGGTGTATTAAAGTATTTTGATGAGGTTGTAGTTTTGGAAAATAAGAAGCTTCATTGGAAGGGTAGTATAAATGATATTAAAAAGAAACGAACGGGCGTTATTAAAGAGTTGTTTAGGCAAGTAAGTTAATCAAAAATTAATAGAATTATTTGCGTTCAAGATCTGCACACCCAGCCGTAGCGTCAATTCCAGATTCCACGTAGCAAGCACTTAATCTATCTTTACTGAGTAATTTACCTAAATTGTAACCTCTACTGTTAGATGCAACCCAAGTTAGGGTTTCATTATCAGGGTGGATAACTCCAAAAAAATTTTTAGTACCATCTGTATAAGAAAAAGTTCCTTTAAATCTTCTTCCATTCTGCTCGATGATTTCGACTTTCTTCTCCCATGTTCTAAAGCCTCTTTGCTCTGAAAGTGTCTTGTTTTCTCCAATCCAAGTACCCACTAAATTTGGTACGTTTTCAGTAGAATAGGAATCAAAAGAACTGAATAATAAAATTATGGATATAGATAAAAATTTGTACATAATTCTATTATTGTTATTATTAAACAAAATTCAATACTTATAATGAATAATACTTTTATTGAAATATATTTTACCAGAAAAATTTTTATTGTTTTATTGTTAGGTATCGCTAGCGGTATACCCCTTTACATGATTTTATCAACTTTATTTATTTGGTTAACAAGAGAAAATATTCAGATTACAACAGTTGGTTTATTCGCTCTCACTCAAATCCCATGGAGTCTCAAATTTTTATGGGCTCCGATAATAGATACATATAAGTTGCCATTATTAACAAAATACCTTGGACAAAGAAAATCGTGGTTGTTTTTAACCCAAATTTTGTTAATAATTTCAATTATTTGTCTTGGTTATAGTGATCCAACTAAAAACATAATTTATACGGCCTCGTTTGCATTAATTACTGCGTTTTTCTCAGCTAATCAGGATATTATCATAGATGCCTACAGAATTGAAATTCTTGATCACGAAAGTCAAGGGGCAGGGGCTGCGGCGACTCAATTCGGTTACAGATTTGGTGGAATAATAGCAGGAGCAGGCTCATTATATCTAAAAAGTTTATTTAGTTGGTCTGAGGTGTTTTTAATTGTTGCATTAGTGATCTTTTGTCTAATGATAATTACGATATTCTTAATTAAAATTGAAAATAATTTCATAAAGAAAGATCAAAAAAATTTATTTGAACCCTTTAAAGAGTTTATAAATAGAAATGCTCTTAATAGAATTTTTATGATAATTCTTTTTATTTTTTTCTTTAAATTTGGAGATGTTGTTGCCGGTATTATGGCAAATCCATTTTATGTAAAAATAGGTTTTTCCAATTTAGAAATTGCAAATGCAAGTAAAATCTTTGGAGTTTTAATGACTCTATTAGGAGTTTTAGTAGGGGGATATTTAGTAAAAAGAATGGGTTTGATTAATTCCTTAATTTTATCTGGGATATTTCAAATTATGTCAAATCTATTGTATGTTTTATTGGATTACATTGGTCCAGATTTCAATTTTTTATTAATTACAGTTGCTGGTGAAAATTTTGCAGGTGGACTGGGTTCAGCTGCATTCGTTGCCTATTTATCAATTTTATGTAAAAAAGAATTTTCCGGAACTCAATACGCTCTTTTGTCTTCATTTATGGGTTTGGCAAGGACTTTCTTATCATCACCATCTGGTTTTATTGTTGAATCTGTCGGTTGGGGTAATTTTTTTATTCTTTCTACAATTTTTGGAATTCCAGGTCTATTAATACTTTTCTGGATGAGAAAAAGATTTCCAATAAATATGCAAATTTCTGAAAAGATTTAATTTTCTAAGATTTCCTTATAAAGTTTTAGTCTAGCAAAGGGTTTAAAGTTATTAATGTTATCAAAGTACAATTTTAACAATGGCAAATTATTCAAGAATGAACTATCAATCATATCAAGTTTACCAGAGCTGAACCAATATATAACCCTCCAAGCTGTTATATCTGCCAAACTAAATTTATCGGTAAAAAATTTTTTTTTCTTAGATTTATTTTTTAATAAATTTTCTAAATATGAAAACCAAAGGTATAAATTATTTTGTACAAATTCTTCTCTTAACTTTTTCGACTTCTTGAAATTTTTCTCTCTGATTGCAGCTCTAATAGAAGGTGCGATAAGATTGGTAATTTCGTTTGCCCAGTCCAATACCTGATCAATTATTAAGATTTTTAAATCATCATCGTCATATAATGAGGATTTTTTGGCACAAAATACAGCAATGGAGTGAGTGTGGCAGAAAATTTTTTTATTGATAGTCATAACTGGAAGTTGACCAAATGGATAATCATTTTTTTTTGCTAACCAATTTTTTCTATTAACTATCTCATATTCATAGGGAATATTAGAAAATGAGAGACAAAGCCTTAGAATATCAACTCTCCAGAAGTTAAAGTCAAAATAAGTTAGTTTGATCATGATTTTTCTGCAAACGCTTTTTCTATTACAAATCCACCCTGAACTTTAGTTGAACCTTCTTTAGAACCAAGTTCTTCAAAGATTTTTTTTAAGTCAAAAGTCATAGATTCAGAACCACAAATCATAACTCTGTCATTATTAGAATTAAACTCTTCGACACCTAGATGCTCCCAAAGTTTATTTTCTTTAATCCACTTTGTAATTCTTCCTGTTCTCTTCCAATTTTCTCTGGTAACTGTATTAAAATAAATAAATTTACCATTAGTTACTTCCGCGTAAATATCATCTTTGTTGAGGTTACTAAGTAAATCTTTATAAGCCAATTCCTCAGGTGTTCTAACCGTATGAGTCAAAATAACTTTTTCGAATTTTTCATATGTTTCTGGATCCCTAACTATACTCATAAAAGGAGCTAAACCAGTCCCCGTGGAAAATAAAAATAGGTTTCTACCAGGTAATAAATAATCACATACAAGAGTTCCCGTTGGTTTTGAATTCACAATGATTTCGTCATTTAGCTTTACATGTTGAAGCTTGCTAGTAAGAGGTCCGTTAGGAACCTTGATACTTAAAAACTCTAAATGATCCTCGTGATTTGGACTTACTACAGAATAAGCTCGTAAAAGTGGTTTGCCATCTATTTCTAACCCAATCATAGCAAATTCTCCATTCTTAAATCGGAAACCTTGGTTTCTGGTGGTTTTAAAACTAAAAGTTTTATCTGTCCAGTGGTGAATTTTTGTAATTTTTTCTCTAAGAAGAGCCATTTAAAATCTTTTTTTGTTTAAAAAAAACATCATATAAAGAAATATAAATATGATATAAAACTAATTATATAATTTTTAATCAAATGACAAGTACTAATATAAGAAAATTATCGCATTCAGAAATGGACTTGTACAGAAAACCGCTTTTGCCTGAAACATGGAGTTGTTTTCCAGTTGATAGGGACATTGATACACAACAACTAAGAAAAATTCTCCAAAAAGATTTAGATAGAATTAGGTCTGGTGCTGAAAAAGATCCATTCTCTAATTCGATTACTATGTTAGCTCTAGATATTTCAAGAAGACTTGAAAAAAATAAATTAAATTATTCTGCATTGGAAGCTCTAATACAAAGATTAGCTGTTGGTTCATTTGGATTAAGGGCTGACAGACTAAAATCTTACATGGGTACTACTGACAAGAATAAGAACATTGATGCAATAACGACTATTATCAAAAATTTGGCATACAACGGAAAAAATCTTATTTCTTTCCATCAATTTAATGAGAAACTAAGTAAAGAAATATTTGGAATAGTTTTAACTGCCCACCCAACCTTCGGAATGACTTATGAAATGATGCTGGAGTTAGCCAAACTGGCTACATCTCAAAAAAATAATGAATCAATTTCTGAAAAAGAGTTAAAGAAGATTGTTAAAGAAGTTTTTAAAACAGAACAAAGACCTCAAAAAAATATTACACTTGACTTTGAACACAAATTATCAATGTCAGCATTAAAATTTCTACAACAATCTTTGAAAACTTTTTATAAAGTAATCTTAGATGTTTCGAAAAAACTCTTTCCTAATGAATATTACGATCTAATGCCTCAAATTTTTAGATTACACACGTGGGTAGGATACGATGTTGATGGAAGAGGAGATATTTTCTGGAGCGATAGTTTTTCAAAAAGATTAGAAGTTAAAGCTAATCAACTTTCCATTTATAAAGAAAATATACTAGAAATTATAAGAAAATCTAAATCGATCAATTTAAAAAATAAATTAAAAAAAATTGAAAGCCAAATTAGTATTTCATTAGAATTAAATTTAATAGCTTTAGAGAAATTTTCAAAAAAAGGATTTGTAGATGATTATAACGCCATAAAACAAGTCTCTAATTTTTTACACAAAAATAAAAATAAACTTTTAACTGATATTGATTCTTTAATAAGCACAATTGAAAATATAATTTTAAATATCAAAGAAAAAAAGTTTGAAGAAAAGCCGAGTTTGATAGATGAGCTCATCATTCTAAAAATTCAAATGAGTAATTTTGGTTTAGCATTAGGCAGAACACACCTGAGATTAAATGCAAATCAATTGAATAATGCTATCTCAAAGGAAATAGACCTAAGAGGCGATCCAAATGATCCTTCAAACAAATTGACTTATCTTAATATTATCTCAAAAATGATTGATAATGTAAAAGCTGTTAAAATTAACTTCGGAAGCATTCATGAAGAAAACATGAATGCAAGAAGATATTTCATGTTAACAAAACAGATTCTTAAATATATTGATGAAAATCAGTCTATTAGGTTTTTAATCGCTGAATGTGATTACCCTTTAACTGTTATGACTGCATTGTACTTTTCAAAGTTATTTGGTGTTGAAAAAAAGATAGATATTTCTCCATTGTTTGAAACCGAAAAGGGACTGGCAACAGGTCATGATTTAGTTAAAACTCTTCTAAAAAATAACAATTTCAAAAAATATATTCTCGATAGAAAAAAATTGACCGTGCAAACTGGTTTTTCTGATGCCGGAAGATATCTTGGACAATCTGCTGCAGTTATGTCAATTGAAAACCTACAAAGAAAAATTGCCAGAGTAATGCATGAACAAAACATTACAGATGTAAAGTTACTAGTCTTCAATACTCATGGAGAATCTATAGGAAGAGGAGGTCACCCTGTTTCATTAATTGATAGACTTAAATATGTGAATTGTAATTATACCAGAAAAAAAATGGTTGAGTGGAAAATTGATTTGATACAAGAAATGAGCTTTCAGGGTGGGGATGGATATCAATACTTTATGAATCATGATCTAGCATTGGCTTCAATTTCAAGAATTCTTGAATTTTGTTATGAAGATGACAAAGAGAAAAATGACGATCCGTTGTATCACTCACCTGATTTTGGGATAGAATTTGTGAGTACAATTAAACATTTTAATACTGAGATAATGGATGACCCAAATTATGCTGCTCTATTAAATGTATTTGGTTCAAATTTGACACATTCAACAGGCTCAAGGTCGGTCAAAAGGCATGTTGATACTTCAATTAAAACTTTAGCATATCACCCAAGTCAAACCAGAGCAATTCCTCAAAACTCAATTTTACAACAGTTAGGTATGCTTGCAAATTCGCTTGGAGGGATAGGAAGGTTCATTAGGAAAGATCAAAAAAAATTTGTCAAACATGTAAATAATTCTGAAAGATTTATGAGAATTATGGATATTGTACAACATGCCTTTGCTTTTAGTGACATAGAAGTTCTTAAAGCTTACATTGATTGTTTTGATCCAGGAATGTGGTTGTCATGGTCCACAAGAACAGCTGATTCCGAAAGAAGTGAAAATATGAAAGAAGTAGCAAATTTGCTGGAAAAATTTGACGTTCATTGGAGACTACATAAAGTTTACAGAAAGTTACACCAAGAATATATGGAAATAAGAAATTGGATCTTGGGGAGAAAATTAAGAGGCAGAATTGCAGTGGGTCGAGGCCGCATAATTGAGAAAGAAATAAGAGATGAGCTTCTTTTGATGCATGGAATAAGGGTTGCAATATTTCATGAAATATTTTTATTATCAGTTAGAATTCCAAGATTTAGTGACCAAGCAGGAACATCCAGAGATGAAATTATCGCAAAACTTATTAGATTTGATATTTTAGACGCTGTAGGTATTCTAAGAAAAATTTTTCCAACAGGACATGCGCAAACAACAAATTCAGGTTTTTCAGACAAATCAAATTATGTAAGTGAAGTAAATATTAATTATACGAGAGAAGAAAAAAATATTTTTAAAAAGCTTGAAGCCCTTTATGAATGTGCAAAAAGGGTTAGTAATGGTATTAATCATTTTATTGGTTCGGTTGGCTAATTCTTTTCATCTTTATTTTTATAATAATCTTCAATTGCTCCAATATCTTTATCTGACAAATTAAGTTTTTCTGATAAAATTTTCAACTCTTCTCTTTCGCTTTTGTCAATAACATCGTCTTTAAGCATAAATTTAAGTTTGTCTTCATATGTTTTTTGATTTCTTCTAGTGAATTCTGTAAAGGCAGACGCCATTATACCTGCTGGTAAAGCAACTGTACCTATCCCAAGAATGATACTAATAGATCCGAAAATTTTACCCATTGAAGTAATTGGGTAAACGTCGCCGTATCCAACTGTTGTTAAGGTTACTAATGCCCACCACATCGCTTGAGGTATACTACCAAACTTATTGGGTTGAACTTCTTTCTCAACTAAATACATTCCACTGGATACAATGATAAGTGCGATAAATAGTAAAAAAAATGCTGCCCCAAAAGATCTTCGTTGATCCCAAATCACTGCGATAAGGCTATTTATTGAGCCTGAATATCTTGAAAATTTTAGGAGTCGAATTATTCTAAGTGCTCTAACAAATCGCAGGTCTATAGTTGGATAAAAAATTGCAATTAAGCTTGGTAAAATTGCTATGGCATCAATAATTGCACCAAAACTCAATATATATTTTAATCTTTTTTTGGCACTGCTTCCTTTTTCAAGTTTGTCAGAAACACAAGACCATAATCTTAGAAGATACTCTATTGAAAAAATTAAAACAGAAAAATATTCAAAATACATAAAGAAAAATTGAAATCTGTAAAAAATTGAATCAACCGTTTCTAAAATTACTGAAAAAACATTTAAAGTAATTAGTGAAAGTAAGAAAAGGTCGACAATCTTACTATTTAAATCACTGTCTTGACCTGGTTCTAGTAATTCCCAACATCTATTTTGAATTATTTTAAAATTTATTTTTCTCTCCTGAAGTTTATTTTTTAGGGCATATGATTTCTTTTTGACATTTGTTTCCTGGTGAACCTAGAAATATCTCTTTATCTTTATCCCCCCTTTTCTGAGATTGATAAGTACATATGACGTCGTCTGGAACTATCTGTTCTTTAATCAATCTACATTTTGGTTGAATTACTATCCTTTTTCTTCTATCAAAGGTACCTTCTTCAGGTGCATAGGTTCTTCCCTTTGTTTGAGGTAAAGATTCAGCAAGAGCTGGAAGCAAAAAAGTAAATAATAAAAATAAGTTAAGATTCTTCCTCATCTGAATTCGCTTTTGTTTTTTTACTTTCCTTTATTTCTTTTTCTTCATCGGACCCTGGAATATAGGCACTTCCTTGGATGGATTTAGCGATGAACTTATTCATTAGAGTATCAGATTTTTTTACATAATCTGTTAAATCGTTTTGAAGAATATCTTCAGCCTCCTTTTTACTTTTTGCTTCAATTTCAGCTATACCATCTATTATCCAATGAACTTTATAAATCATGGGTTTTCCTTTTTTACATTAAAATATTTATCTTTTGTATAAATATTTCTTGCTTCCTTCTGAATCTCAGTGATTTTATTTTTTTCAATTAATCCTCCAACTCTATCCCTTATTTTCATAGCTTTATAAACTCCTGCACTTACAGAAACAGAATACCACAAATATGATTTTTCAAAATCAATTTCTGGTGAAACTTTTTCATACCAATAACCGAGTTTAAAAGCCGATATATTATTGTTTTCGTTAATGAATTCATTTTCAAGAATTTCAGGAATTTCTTTTGAAATATCAATAAATTCCTTTTCTTCCAATTTTTTCTCTAATAAATTAACTTTTTGTAAACACTTTTTATTTCCATTTAGACTACATAACCAAGTATATTTTAAAGCTTTCGAGTAGTCTTGAATTGTTCCAATACCTTCAAAGTACATATTGGACAAATTAAATATTGAATCTTTATCACCTTTTTCTGCTAAATTAAAAAAAACTATAAATGATTTATCAAATTCTCCATTTTCATAAAAACTAACCCCACTCTTGTAGAAGTTGGTATCACTTAATTCAGTTTCACCATCCATTTGATGATCTATAGCTTCTAACGAAAAGGAAACTAAAAAACATATGAATATAGTTATAAGTTTTGTCACCTTCCCGCCATCATAATGAGTTGCAGGTATAAAACTCTTAATCGAAATTTTGAATTTGGTCTTTGTTCATAGACAACAATTCTTGGTCTATCAGAATTTGGTTTTTGGAATTCAATGGACATATCTTCCGGCAAGTATACTCCGTTAAATTCTAGAGTTTTTTGAGGACTTTGTTCAAATTCTTCTTTGAAATTTGAATCTATCCAAATTCGTGCTAAAACTCTCCCTAAAATATCTGGAAGATATTTTCTTACTTCCGATCTATTTTTAAGATGATGAAGTTTTTGAGTTATATCTAGAGTAGTGGTTTTTTCTTGATTAACTGTGATAATTTCATTCTGCTTAGCTTTAACTGGAAGATTTTCTTGTTTTTTTTTCATATCTTTTTCTAATATATAACTAAATCACAAGTTAAAATAAATAATTTATTAAAGAAATATTTAAATTAGTCGTAATAAGAATCATGAGTCAATCAAACAATATTTTTAAATTTCCGTCTTTAATTGAACAGAAAAAAGAAAAAATGGCGAATATAAGGGACGAGATTGAGAAAATCTTAACAGCATATGCCGTAAATGAAAAAGACCTTTGGGCAGTATCTCTTGCTGCAGGAAGGTTTGCATCAATTAATTTGAGCAAAATTGATGGTGAAAAGGATGCCATAGATTTCTTCAAAAATTGTATTCAAACGCAACAAAAATATGAGTTAATCAGAAATTCTTCCAACATTACCTGAAATTTGAGCTCCCGTATCAACTGACAACGAATTGGTTTTTAGTTTACCGTCTATGACACCACTATTAGAAACCTCAAGAAGATCTGCAGTAATATCACCGTCAACTTTGCCTTCAACTTTAAGATGTTCTGCGTTGATATTACCATTAAATAATGCTGAATTTTCGATTATTACTGACTTTGCTACAACATTTCCTTTAAATGTTCCTGCGATAACTACTTGACCTTCTTTCTGCTCAAGAAAACCTTCCATAAGAAGATCTTTGTTTATGTATGTAATATCACTCATTTTAATCTTCGCTATCCAGTTTTTTGTTTCTTAATTTATTTTCGTCCCAGTTGTGTATAATTTTACAATTTAACGCGGCACCTCTATCCATCTGAAGTGATTTATAATTTATTTCGCCAGTTATTACAGAAGAATCTGTTAACCACACCGAATCTGCTTTAATTTTACCTTGATAATTTCCAGAAATAACAACTAGTTCAGAGATTATTGAACCTTCTAAAGACGCGGATCTTCCCAAGGTAACTTTTTCAGATTTAATATCCGCTTCTACTCTTCCATTAATTTCAATTGTAGCTGCGTTTGAAATCTTTCCTTTAAAGATAGCTCCTTTTCCAATAATTGATTGATTATCTGCCATTTTTACGTTCCTTTAGATTTTTTAGATTGCTGTTTAGTTGTTTTTTTCTTTTCTAAGGTTTTATCTTCAATTCTTTTTTCAAGACCTCTAAAAAGATTAATCTCAAGGTTCGCACCAGGTCGTGCACTTAAGCTATTATAATACATGTTACCTACAATTTTGGCTGCTGATTCAAATGCCAAAGATTCTGCAATAATATCACCCTCAAAGGTTCCACCAATAATACACTCAATGGCTTTAATATTACCTTTTTGATTTCCTTCGGCTGAAATGTGCACATGTTCGCATTCAATGTTACCTTTTACAATCCCTTTGAGAACAAGTTTTCCACTACATTTAATGTTGCCGTTGATCTGCATTTCGGTGCCTATCACACTTGAAGATGTTGATGTTTTGGTTGGTTTGTTTGAATCTCTTAAAAACATCTTCACTTTATTGCAATAATTTTGCCAAATTCATAGATTTTTGGATATTAACAATTATCATAAAAAAAAAAAAAAAAAAGTTTTTATTATTTAATTTTGGCTTACTAAATGCATAAATTTACTTTCTGTTAGATTTATTGTAATCTAATTTTACTATTATGACTGAACAAGTAATTGATATAAGAGATAGAATTGAAAAAATGAGGAACCAGATGACTGTTCCAAATAAACAAAATTTTGTTCAAGAAAAAAAAATTGATGACGCGAAAATAAATGCTTCTTTATCTAAAGAAATCGACTCGAAAACTTCCTCTCTAGATCAAAAAAAAGATGATTTTAAAGTCGCCAATGAAAACAAGAAATCATCAGAAAATAATATTGATCTATCGAATCAAAAAATTATTAGTAGCAAAACATCTCAAATAAGTGGGGAAAAAAAAATTGATGCACAAAAAAGCATAGAAAATTTAAAAACCGATAAAATATCTCCTCATAAAGAATCAACAGATGATATCACTCCCCCCCAATCTGATTTTAAAAAGTACAAGGATTACCAAAACGATAGGGTGAAAACTGAGGGTAAACAATCAGTAAAATTTGAAGATAAACAATCTTTTCCTCAATTTAGTTTAAATGTAAGCAATCCGATTTCATGGAAACTTATGTTGCTTATTATGCTCATGCAACTTTTAACAAATATGATGTTAGTTGTAGTACTATATCTGAAGTAATAAAATGGAGAAATTATTAAATAAATTCTCCTTAGCTGGCTTAAAGTCCTATTTTCTGAGCAATCTTAAATCTAGTACTAGATTTGGTGAGGCAAGTGTTTTTTCAAAAAATCTTAGTGCTTTTTCAAAGAACTTTAAAATGATTGTTAAGGAAAGAAGATTTTTATATTTTACAAAAAGAGGCCCAATTGAAGTTGTTTTTAACCTTAAACACTATCTCTCAGCATTCATTTTATTTTTAGTTTTTCTGTTCAAATTTATTCAATTAATTTTTTTTGGCATAACTTCATTTTTTTCTTATTTAGTTTATCAAAATAGTGAAATAACCAAACAAACTTTTACAGAATCAGAAATTAGGACTCTTAAAGATTTAGCCAAAGGTAAGACTTTAATTGAAAAAGATTTTAATTCTGAAAAAGTTGAAATTATTATCAGTAAAGATGAAGAAATGAGTATTAGAAAAGACTCTTCTGATAGAATACAAGAAAAATTAAAGGAAAAATTGTTAAACATAAAAAGAATGTTAAGAAATATAAAAATTACTTTACCTGATGACGTTAATTATTCTGACGAAATAAAATTCGAACAATTTTCTAAAATTGCGAGTCCTGAAATGGTTGCTATAGAGCATACCATCCAAAAAAGAACTCAAAACATTGATACTTTTGAACCGAAGAAAGAAGTTTTTAAATATCAAAAATTACCAGTTATACCTTTTGTTGCACCAAGAACAAAGAAGCTCAAGATAATAAATTTTACAAAAAAAATAGATTCAGAAATTTTTCAACTTATGAGAGTTTTTGAGCAATTAAATCTTCAACCAGAAAAACTAGATATTCACAGAATTAACAACCTTCTAAATGAAAGTATAAGTGTTGGCGAGAAAAACGAGGATTTATTGGATCATACTTCTTTAAGGTTCCAAATTTTAGAGGATATTAAAGATGCTATCATTTATGTCCCTTTAAAGCCACCAATGCAATATTATTATGTTTCTAGTCCTTATGGATTTAGAATACATCCAAAAAGTAAGAGAAAACAAATGCATCATGGTATCGATATGGCTGGCACGTGGCAAGAGGAGGTGAGAGCACCTGCAGACGGTTACGTATCATTTTCTGGAAGAAATGGTTCTTTTGGCAAGACCATAAAAATTGTCCATAAACACGGAGTTACTACCTTATACGGACATCTGCATAAGCTGAATGTTAAAAAAGGCGCAAATGTAACTGAGGGACAAGTGATTGGTAAAATGGGTTCAACTGGAAGAGCAGTTGGTGCTCATCTTCATTATGAAATTAAAATAAATGGAAAATCAATCAATCCTTATAATTTTATTTCATTAGGACGAGAGTTGTTGAGTAGCTCTATTTTAAAAAAATAAAGAAATTTGGCACTTAAATTGCTCTCTAATTTACGTGTTTAAGTTAGTGACATATACAATATTATTGTTCTCTTTCAATTTTTCACTTTCTCAGGAAATAGATAACTGTAATTTTTTGACTGAAAAATATGGAAAACAATTTAACTTACCAAATAAACTTCTTACCTCTATAGCTTTGGTTGAGTCAGGATTAAAAAAAGACAAAAAAGAATTTGGTTCATGGCCATGGACGCTAAATGTTGCAGGAAAATCGATTTATTTTAAGAATAAAGAAGAAACACTTAGCTTCTTAAAAAAAAAATTAGATACAAGGAAAAGTATTGATGTTGGTTGTATGCAAATAAATACAAAATATCATCTAAAGAATTTTAATAGTTTAGAACAGTTAATTGAACCTGAAGAAAATGTAAAATATGCAGCTAGTTTCCTATCAAGTCTGCATAAGAAACACAGATCATGGAATGAGGCAATATCGAGATATCATTCATCGATTCCAAAAAAAAAACAACAATATCTGAAGAGAGTTTATTCATATTGGAATAATTTAAGGCAGAGAAAAATAAAAATTAATTCAAACTATGAAAATCGTAATTACGAAAAAATTAAGTTTTTTAGAGAAATACTTCAAAAAGAAAAGATTTAAACTCTGATTTTGGCAGCAAAATTGCAGTTAATATTGTGAAAGGAATTATAAATGAATAAACAATTAAAATACAATGAAGCTGGCAATCACATGTCAAATTTAAATACGGTAATAAAAATTTCCCATTACGACGAAGACAAACATATAAAAACTGATGTTTATCCTGTTTCACATTTTCTTGATAACACAGTCAAAGAAATAAAGAGTATAAGATATTCTTAAAAAATTATAGAATCAGTTTTAACTTTATTTTATATTATTGTAAAATTTTCTTGAAATTTATTAAAGATTAATATTTTGAATTTTCATAATCTTTCTTCTAACAGATGAAGCAGGAATATTTAAAAGCTCTCTATATTTTGCTACTGTCCTTCTTGCTAATTCAATTCCTTCTGCTTGAAGCTTTTCAACAAGCATTTCATCACTGAGAGGGTTATTAAAAGGCTCATTGCTAATTAACTTTCTAAGGGATTCTCTCACTGACTCAGCTGAGTGTGTTTCTCCTTGTCTAGTGCTATTAATAGAGGCACTAAAAAATAATTTCATTTCGAGAACTCCCCTTGGTGTAAGCATTAATTTATCTGAAGTTACTCTACTAACAGTACTCTCGTGCATTCCAATTTTTTTTGCTACATCTTTAAGAACCATTGGTCTAAGATATTTTTTTCCTTTTTCGAAAAATTTTTTTTGTTGATTGACGATTTCTGAACTTATTTTGAGAGTAGTGATATTTCTTTGTTGAATCGCTTTTAGAAGCCATCTTGCTGATGTTAAAGATTCATTTATGAACCTCTTATCTGATTCTCCACACTGCAGAGCTTCTATTTCTTTTACATAACCTTCATTAACCGTAATTTTAGGTAAAGTGCTCTCATTTAATTCAACAGACCAGTTTTCATTATTTTTTGTTACTATTACATCTGGATGAAATATATTTTGATTTTCATCTGAATATTTTTTTCCAGGTTTGGGGTCAAGAGACTTGATTAATTTTAATTGTTCCTTCAGATCTTGTTCTTTAAGATTTGTTAATTTTTGTAAACTTCTAATGTTTCCACTTCCTAAAAGCTCAATATTATCAATTATAATCTCATTTTCTGTTTGAAGTAACCCATCGTTATTTAATTGAATTTTTAGACATTCCTTAAAGTTTCTAGCGAAGACACCGTTTGGATCGAATGATTGCATTTTTAAAAGTAACGATTCGATTTGCTCAATTGAATAACCACTAAAGTCTGATATATTTTCTAAATTTTCTGTTATCCATCCATTTTCGTCAATATAGTCTATAAGAATTGAAGAAATTAATTTATCTGTTTGGTCTTCAAACTCTAATTCTGCTTGACTTTGGAGAATGGATTTTAAAGAAACTTTGTTTTGTAAAGTTTGTTCAATGACGCTTCCAGCATCAGAGCTTTCAATTGAGGAATTTCTTTTGATTGCATAATCTCCTGATGTATCAATATCCCATCTATTTTCGTAATCTTCAATTTTTGGTTCGTCAGAGATTGATTCTCCGCTTTCAAAAGAATCGTCGATTGCAGTTGTTTTGTCCTCATGCAAATTTTCATCATTATCTAGTTCAATATTTTCATTCTCTAAAAATGGGTTTTCTTCTAATTCTTTATTAACTAAATTTGTTAATTCTAAATTATTTAGTTGAAGCAATTTTATTGCTTGTTGAAGTTGTGGTGTCATTACCAAAGATTGACTTTGTTTTAACTTTAGGTTTTGTGAAATTTGCATAATTAAATCCTTTCATTGTTATTTCACAATTTTTTTTTATTAATTGCAAAACTTTAATTTGACACTGTTCAAAAGTCAGAAAATTGACAAATATAATTTATTGACAAGAATGATTTATTTTTAAAAAAAACCCTAATAATCTCGAAAAATTTGTTATATATTTAATTATCAAAAATAATGATTAAAATTTTACCTTTATTATTGGCAACTTCTTTTTTTTTTATAATTTTCTTCAATGTTAAAAATTTGACATTAGATAACCCAAAAAATGATTCCCAATTTCTTGATAAAGGTCTTAAAAAAGACAAGTTAGATAAAAACAATTTTACAGATATTGAGCAATTAAATTCAAAAGATAAGAAATCTGTTAAAGAGATAAGTGCTAAAGATATTTCAGTTGACAATACAAATATTGTTGATGAAAAAATTATCAATAAAAATAAAAATAAAAATAAAAATAATACAGCAAAAAATCAAGTTAACGATTTGACAGTCACTGGTACTAAATTGAATTTGAGTGATAAGAAAAATATCACTGTAAACAAGCTTTCTGATAGTAAGCCTAAAAATTTGGAAAATCCAAAAATAAAACAAACAGAAGATTATTCAAATTCTATTGATCTTTCTAAATCAATAAGTGAAAAAATAAAAGTTCAGTTTGGTGCCTTCTCAAAAATGACAAACGCAGAAAATCATAAAAATAAATTAAATGATGAAATATCAATTAAGTTTCCAGAATTTAAAAATAAATTAATGATTTCCAAGGAGAACAAATTTTTTAAAGTAATGATGTTCGCCGAATCAGAGCTAGTTGCAAAATCAATATGTAATTATTCTAAATCAAAGAACATAAGCTGTTTAGTTATAGTAAAATGAAAAATTGTAGAATATGCATCTTTATTAGATATTTTATTGGTTTTATTTTGCTCATAATTGTTACAAGCCAGTTATTTAGAGAAAAGTTGCATCATCTATCTTTTATTAATCCTTGGAATGCGGTTAAAGTAATTTTTACCTTTGGAGTAATACTTTTTTTATTTAAATATTTTGAGTATAAAAAAAATAAAGATTAACGATCCTTTACAAATCTAACAAAAAGTTCTTTTTCTGGAACGAATCTCCCGTACGAGTGACCTGTAAAAAAGTTAACTGACCAAAAAAACTTTGGAGACCACCAGTTTCTTTGAGAGGTCCAAAAAGGTTCTGCTGGAGTATTTGGAAACAATTTCTTATTAATTTTAGTACCTTCACATTCTTTGCAAATAATACTTTCAAGTTCTTTTCTATTTGGTAATCGCCAGTTTCCTTCAATTTGGTTGTTTAATTGTCTATTAGCATCATTAATTGCATTATATTCAAGCTTAACCGCTTTACCGACACAGGTATTTTCTTTATCACTCCATTGCTGACCTGTAGTACATTTAAGCCACTCAATTTTATTTTTTAAATCAATCACATAAAAACCTTTATCGATATAGCTTGACGCGAAAACTTCATTAAATAATAAAATAAAAAAACATATTATAAGTTGATTTTTAATCATATCTGTATATTACAATAAAATAGGCATTTTATAAAAAACTTTTGTATTTTGGTATTAAAGTTGCAGAATCCATACCAAAATATTATTTT
>MDTB01060801.1_pt1 | contig 45603 bp, 46 predicted proteins | sample 811161 | NCBI WGS metagenome assembly MDTB01 (sample SAMN05326650, study PRJNA326480) | marine metagenome | isolation source: seawater | place: Mediterranean Sea | collected 2009 | reverse complement strand
TCCATGTCTTAAGACAAAGTACCATCGGCGCTGAAAGGCTTGACTTCCGAGTTCGGAATGGGATCGGGTATTACACTTTCGCAATAATCACCAGGCGAAGCTCTTATACAAAAAATTGGTTAAAAGTAAATATTAAATGAGATATTTTATATATTTTGTCTAATTTTATACTCTTTATAGGTTTTGATTATTGCGTCTTTAATTGATGTTTTTGCCGACCAACCGTATTTTTTAGCCTGACTTACATCTAATACCTTTCTAGGAGTTCCATTTGGTTTTGATTTGTCACAAATAATCTTAATTTTTCTTTTTGGTAATAATATCTTTAAAAATAATTTAACAAACTCTTTTATTTTAAGATCTTTTCCAGTTCCAATATTTATTAATGTATTTTTAACTTTTTTATTCATAAAAAAAATACAAGCATCTGCGATGTCATCTACATAAATGATCTCTCGCTTGGGTGATCCATCTCCCCATATTTTTATTATATTAGAATTATTTTTTTCAATTTTAGAAATTTTTTTTAATAGTGCAGGCACAAAATGACTATTGAGTTCATCATAATTATCATTAGGTCCAAAAGTATTGGTTGGCATTAAACACTTAAAATTTGTATTATATTGAATGTTATAACTCTGACACATTTTAACACCAGCAATTTTTGCTACTGCGTATGCATCATTAGTCTCCTCTAATTTGCCTGATAAAAAATATTTTTCTTTAATTGGTTGTTTACTAAATTTTGGATATATGCAACTGGAGCCTAAAAATATTAAATTCTTAATTTTAGTGACATAAGCACTATGGATAATATTTGTTTGTATCATTAAATTTTCGTAAATATATTCAGCTTTGTATTTGTTGTTAGAATAAATTCCTCCTACTTTTGCCGCTGCTAAAAAAATACATTTTGGTTTTTCTTTTTTTAAAAAAGATAATACTGCATCTTGATTTATCAAATTTAATTTTTTTTTGTCCGCAGTTAAAATTTTTTTAAAACCTTTTAGTCTAAGTTTTCTTACTATAGCACTACCAACTAAACCTTTGTGACCTGTAACAAAAATCTTATCAGTTTTTTTTATCATTTATCAATGAATTAAGTTCTTCATGCACCATCTCTTTTATCAGAGACCTAACGTTATATTTTGGTTTCCATTGAAGTTCATTTCGAGCTTTTTTTGAATTGCCTAACAAAGTATCAACTTCTAGTGGTCTAAAATAGTTTTTGTCTATGCTAACAATTATATTTTTTGTACCTGAGATATAACACTTTGTATAAATTCCTTTTCCTTTCCAAGTATAATTAATTTTCAATTCCTTCAAAACTAAATTTACGAATTCTTTCACTGTCAATTGAATTCCAGTTGCTATCACATAATCTTTGGGGGTTTTTTTTTGTAACATTTTCCACATTGCAACAACATAATCTTTAGCGTGGCCCCAATCTCTTTTTGCCTCTAAATTTCCTAAATACAATGTTTTTTGAAATCCTTTTTTAATTTTGCAAAGCCCTGAAACAATTTTCTTTGTAACAAAAGTTCCACCTCTTCTAGGACTTTCATGATTAAATAAAATTCCATTACAAGCAAAAATATTGTACGCCTCTCTATAATTTACGGTAATCCAATGTGCGTAGAGCTTTGCAACACCATACGGACTCCTTGGATAGAATGGAGTTTTTTCATTTTGAGGGGTTTCCAAAACTTTACCATACATCTCAGAGGTGCCTGCTTGATAGAATTTTGTTTTATCTTGCAGTTTATGAAATCTAATTGCTTCTAAAATTCTTAGGGATCCAATTGCGTCGCAATTTGCTGTATACTCAGGAACCTCAAATGAAACTGCAACGTGAGATTGTGCTGCTAAATTGTAAATTTCATCAGGTAAAATTTTTTTGATAAGTGATGAAACAGAAATTGAGTCAGTAACATCACCGTAGTGTAAAATAAGATTTCTTTTATTGATATGTGGGTCCTGATAAAAATGATCAATTCTTGATGTATTGAAAGAAGAAGACCTTCTAATCACTCCATGTACAATATACTTTTTCTTGAGCAAAAATTCACTCAAATATGATCCATCTTGACCAGTTATTCCAAAAATTAGTGCTATTTTTTTTTTCATCTAGTTTTTACAATGTGGTGATGAGTATTATATACTCAATCATAAGTCAAAATTTAAAATTATCATCAAAAATTTTATTTATATAAATATATTCAAATGTTTTTCGAAAAGGCATTTTTGCCTTAAAAATCTTAAAAAAGTTATTTTGAATTAATAAATTATTTATATCAGAAAAAGAATAATTCTTCACAATCATATCATCATAATGATGTTCAAATAATATCAATTTGAAATTTTTTATATTTTCTTTTGCTCCTTTTATTATTTCAAATTCTGAACCTTCTGTATCTATCTTTACTAGATCAACTATATCAATATTTTTATATTTTATGTAATCATCTAAAGTGGAAATATTTAATTCAATATCTTTATAAAAATTATCTTTTTTTTTAAAAAAATTTATAAAGGAGAATTTTTTTTTTAAAATATTTTGAATTTTGATTTATTTGACTCAATGTAGAAGATGAGCTTTCTTGAAATTGTTTAAAAATCTTTTTTTCGGTGAAAGAACCAAGTGCTTTATTTTCAATAATGATATTTGATTTAGGGAATTTTTTTTTTAATTCATTCTCTTTTTTTTTTAAGATATCAAAATTAATTGGACTAGCCTCGAAGGAAATAATTTTATTAACCTTAAAATTACTTAAAAAAAGATTTATCGACTCACCCTTATGTGCACCTATATCAAAAACTAAATCTAAATCATTACTCACAATTTTTTTTAGAAACTTAATAATTTTATATTTGTGAAAAGAATCAAATAAATTAAGAATTATAACAATTAAGTTTTTCATCATTAATTTTCAAAAATATAGAAACCATACTTTTTTTTTACATCAATCTTTAAACAATTATCATTTTGACTACAATTTTTGTAAGTAGTAATAAGATTTTTTAAGTTTTTATACTCTCTAAAATAGCTTTCATTTACTTGATAAAAAGGTTCTTTAAAAGGATTATAACTATACAAAATGTATTCATTATGGATCCTGTTTATATTTCTACCCAAAAAAATAAATATAGTCAAAATTGCAAAGATAGAGAAAAAAAATTTTAATTTTTTTGTATTATATATTTTACATGATAAGTAAATTGCAACTGGTAGAAAAATAATTATAGCAATTAAGTTATATCCTCCATATCTCAATGCTGGATGATTATAAAACCACTCAAAAAACAAAATCAGCACAATAAAATATAATAAAAAATAATTATTAATTTCTTTAAATTTAATATTTTTTTTACCTGCTGATTTAAAAATAAAAATTGTTAATGAAGTTAAAAATATTAATCCAAAAAGAAAATCTGAAACTTTATTGAAAAAATATTCATCTATCCAATTTTTTAACCAATTGAATTCCTTGATATAAATTTCTGGATTTTCAACTCTAAATTCTGGGCCTGCACCAGCTTTTGACCATTGTTGATACCACCTATTCATCTCTTCAACCTGATTTATCGGTATAGACCAACTAAAATTTTCAAAACAGGTTACGGATACCGGATAAAGTAAACAACCAGTACTTATAAAATAACTAGTCAACATTAATAAAAAAATTAAAAAAAATAAAATTATGTAATTATTAAAAAAAGTTTTAAGGAAAAAATCTCTTAAATTCATATGTTTAAAATTATTTAAAAAAACGGGAGTAAGTAATAAAAGATAAAGTATATAAAAAGCTTTTAAAGAAATAATAAAAACTAATAAGGTAAAAATTTTTAAATTTAGATAACTATCAAAATACCTTTTGTTTAAAGACATGATAATTTCTAAAATTAAAAGCATTACTAAAATTTGTGCAGATCTATCTGTTCCATGCTCACCAATCCTATAAAAGAAAATATTGATGAAAATAAAAGAAAGAAGTGAGAAAAAAATTATTAAATAATTTTTATCATCTAATCTTTTTAATAAAAAAGGATATTTGGTGTTGTCAAATCCAATTTTTTTTAACAAAATGATATTTGAAAAAGCTAAAACAAATACAGCTGCAAAATTAAAAGAAAAATATTCTATTAAAGGTAAATAAAAGAGAGAGTTTATGTAAAAAATTGAGGAAGGTGTTCTGAAACCGTGATTAAACTGCCCTATGCCAACATTTAAATCAAATTGAGTTAAGTTATATGTATAAACAAAATGGTAATAAGGAAAATCATCATGATTTTTAAAAATTAAAAGAGAAATAAAAGCTACACTAAATATAGATAAAAATAATATGAGCTCATTTTTAATAATTTTTAATCTTAATTTTTTCAATAATAAAATAAAACCAAATAACCCAATTATTAAGTAAACAAAATTAAATATGAAATTGTGAGGAAAAAAAAAGTTCGTTGAGTAAGAAATAAATATGCTTAGGACTAATCCAAATATACCTAAATATCCAAAATCAGTAATTTTGTTTTTATTAAAAAATATTCTTAAGAATATACTTCCATAACCTATAATCGAAACAGCTATCAGAAAATACGAAATGATGAAGATAATTAAGTTTAGCATTTAATTATTTACAGATAATTATTTTAAAGTTATATCCTAATTATTGCTAATTATATAATGTTATAAATATTTTACTATAAAACCTAACAAATATGAAATTACATATAATCTTAAAAAAAAATAAAGCTGAATTTTTTTGTGCTTTATCTCTATCTATACTGCCAATTATTTTTTTTTGGGGGAATGGTGTGGGAAACACTCTTGTAATAATAATTGATTTTTTGTTTTTATACATTTTGATAAAAAATAAAAATCTACATTTTTTAAATAATCACAATTTTTACATTTTGTTATTTTTTTGGTTTATCCTATTAGCAAACTTAATATTTAGTATTAATCTTGAGAATTCTTTAGATAGAAGCTTAGGCTTTGTTAGATACATTTTTTTAATTTTTGCGATCCAATATTTTATGAGATCTGAAAACAAAAATTTAAAATATTTTATCCTCAAATCTTGGTTATTTTTTATGTTTATTATATCGTTTGATTTAATATTTGAGATAATTTATGGATCTAATACTTTAGGATTTTATAATCTTATGCCTGGAAGGCTTTCAGGTTTCTTTGATCAAGAATTGAAAATCGGAAATCTTTACTCTTCGTTTTATTTGATAGTGTTATCTTTTATTTTATCTTTTAAATTGACAAACTTACGTTTAAAAAAAAAAAGATTAAAAAAATTAAATTATAAATCGTTATATTTCTTAATAATATTTTTTATAATTATAAGTTTTTTTATTGGAGAGAGATCTAATTTTATAAAAGTTATAATAATATCAACACTATTTATTTTTTTTGTTTCTGATAAATGGATTAAAAGTGCAAAGATTATCTCAATAGCTATTTTAATAAGTATAGCGGTTATATCTTCTTCTAAGAATCTTCATTGGAGATATTGGGATGCCTTTTTGAGACCTATTATACACAGTCCTGTACAATTTATTGAAAAGTCTTATTATATTATACATTATAAAAGTGCATTACAGGTTTTTAAAAATCACAAACTCTTTGGTGTTGGATTAAAAAATTACAGAAAAGAAGTTGTAAAAGAAGAATATCCTGATTTAGCATCAATACATCCTCACCAAGTACATTTTGAAATTTTAGCTGAATTAGGAATTATAGGCTACTTGTTTTTTATTGCTTTTTTTTTAATAACTATTTTCAAATCAATTAAATCTTATCTTGAAACAAAAGATATTTTTATTCTTTCTGGATTATTGTATGTTACGGTTTCGCTAATACCTATTTTGCCAAGCGGTAGCTTTTTTACGAGTTTTGGAGCAACTATGTTCTGGATGAACTATGCATTTATGACTATGGGGTTGAAAGAATTGATAAAGATTAATAAATGAGCGATCTAACCTTAATAATACCAGCAAAAAATGAGTCTGAGTCTTTGCCGAAAGTATTAGAGGAATTAAAAAAGTTTAATCATAATATTTCAATTGTTTTACATGAGAGTGACACCCAAACAATTGAATCCATTAAAAATTATAATGTCGAGTTAATATTTCAAAAAAATTTTGGTTATGGAGATGCATTAATACTTGGAATGAATAGGTGTAAAAGTAAGTATTTTTGTATATTCAATGCTGATGGGTCATTTAACCCAAATGAACTAAAATCTATGATGAAAAAAATTGAAAAAAATAACTTAGATTTTGTTTTTGCATCAAGATATGAGAAAAATTCTGGAAGTGAGGATGATACATTTATAACTTTAATTGGAAACTATTTTTTTAGTTTTATTGGTAAATTTTTTTTTAAACTACCAATTTCTGATATCTTATATACTTACGTTTTAGGAAAGACAGATAGTGTTAAAAAACTAAAATTAAACAGAAAAGATTTTACATTATGTGTTGAATTACCAATAAAAGCTAAAAAAAACTTAATGAAAATTGAACCTATATATTCTTTTGAAAGAGCTCGTATTGCAGGTAAAAAAAAGGTGAACGTAATAAAGGATGGATCTCTAATTCTTTTTTATTTGATAAAATTATTTTTTTTTAAAAATTAGATTTTATATTATTATTTTTGAGATCAATTTTGTTAAGTAAAAATCAAATGAAAATGAATATTTTTTTTTAAATTTTTTCTTTATAAAAATAAAAAAATCAAATGCCTGAGATCTTTTTAACCACCATATTTTACTAAATTTTTTGTAATTTGACATAATACCATCATCAACTTGTCGATAAAAAGTGAGACTCTTTTTTAAAATGTTATAATTTTCTTTGTAAATAACAAACAAGCAACATAATCGAAAATCAATTTCTAAAAATTCAAATTTTTTCTTTTGAAAATTTTTAATACAATTTTGTAGAAAGTTTTTTTTTATGCTAATTGAGCTAGTTGGAAACGTTGTGGGCCAAATTTTTTGATCATAAATTCTTTTTTTATCATAAGAAAAATTTATAGAATCATTTTTTTTAAAAATTATTGGTATATCGAAAACTGCCTCACATTTTGGATTCTTTAAAAAAAAATTCACAATATTTTTAATTTTATTTTTTTTGAAAAAATCATCTCCATCAAGTAAACATATAATGTTTCCTTTGCTTTTTTTCAAACCTATCTCAATAGACTTAATTTGATTTAGAGCTCCCGTTTTTTTAGACAAATTTTTAAGTAGTCTTACGTTTTTAAATTTAGAAATTTTATTAAGGGAATTATCTGTAGAATTATTGTCAATAACAATGATTTCTAAATTTTTATAACTTTGCTTCTCAGCTGACTCAATTGCTTTCGAAATATACCTTTCTTTATTGAATGATGTAATGATTACTGAAATTAAAATTTTTTTTTTATTCATTAATTTTTTAGGAAATATATATCGTTATTATCTAATGTGTTAGTTTTCTTCATTTCTTATAAATAAATAATCTTTTGTAAGTTTTGATTTAAAATCTTTGACTAATATAAATTTTTGCTTGCTCAAAATTTTACTGATAATACTCATTTCTTTAAAATTATTTATTTCTATCCATATACTTGAAACATATCTGAAATTTTTAATTTTGATAAGTTCTTGTATTACAATTTTTTCTGCGCCCTCTACGTCTATTTTAACTAGATAATTCAAAATTTTATCTTTATTAAGAATTTTATCTAATTTTTTGTGATTGATAAATGTACACTTAAATTTTTTCGTATAAAATTTATTTTTTTTCTTAATAATTGATGATACACCAGTGTGCTCGGGGTTAAAAAAAATAACTTTTTCTGTATTTTTTGAGTAAATACCAGAGTCTATAATTTTTCCTTTAACTGCATTAAGTTTAAAATTTTTCTTAATTACCCTACATATGGATTTTAGTGGTTCAAAAGAATAAATATTTGTACAATAATTATTTCTTGAGGCTATACATGAATATAGACCAATATTTGAGCCAATATCTAAAAATATGAATTTCTTCGAATAATTCTTTAAGTAGTTTGAGTATTCATCTCCATATGCACCACCCATACAAAATTTATAAGTATTTTCACTCAACCTTTGGTTATGTAATAAAACTCCATACTTAGAAAACTTAAATTTCCCTAAAGATAATCTTATAAACAAATTATATAAGCTAACCTCTTTAAATTTGAATATTTTGCTTAAAGTTATTGAAATTATATGAATTATATAATTGTATGATTTAATCATATACTAATATTAAGTATATTAGTTTCATTTATGATCAAAGTATTTTATTGGGCACCATTTATTTCAAAAATAGCAACTCCTCTCGCTGTGATTAACTCAGCAATAGCCATTAAAAAATACTCGAAAGGAGCTATGGAACCTTTTATCATAAATCTTTTTAATGAATGGAAGGAATATTCTCAAAATTTAGAGGGCAACAAATTATTGCTTATAAATTTATTTAAAATTAAATTAAATTTTAATTTCTCAGATAAAGGTTTCTTAATGAGTAGAATTGCCTTTCTATGCATTTCTATATTAAGTTTTTTCCCATTGTTAAGATTATTAAAAAATAAAAAACCTGATTACTTAATAATACATTTAAACACATCTTTACCTCTTATTCTTTTGTGCTTATTTGATTTTAAAACAAAATTTATATTAAGAATTTCTGGAAAGCCACGGCTCAATATCTTTAGGAAATTTTTGTGGAAAATTACCTCAAATAAAATTTATAAAGTGACAACCCCTACTAAATTAATAGCAAAAGAATTAATAAAAAATAAAATTTTCTCAGATAAAAAAATCGAAGTACTCTTTGATCCCATAATTACACTTAATAAATATGGCAGAATAAACAGGGAATTAGATAATAATAAAAAAATTATTGCTATTGGGAGGCTTACAAAGCAAAAAAATTTCTCCTTTTTAATTGATTGCTTTTCTCACATTCATAATAGGGATCCGAGTCTAACTCTTCATATACTTGGAGAAGGAGAACAAAGAAAAAAGCTTTCTGCATTAATCGAGAAAAAGAGGCTAAAAGAGAAAATTTTTTTACACGGACATAAATCGAATATCAACGATTATTTAAAAGACTCATTATGTTTTGTCCTTTCATCTCTATGGGAGGATCCAGGTTTCGTAATTATTGAAGCCGCAATGAACAATACAATTATTATTTCTTCAAATTGCGAGACTGGTCCAAAAGAGCTATTAAACAATAAAATTAATAGTTTTGTTTATGATGTAGATAATAAAGAAAGCTTTGTAAAATCTTTTGAAAGTTTTCAAGAAACGAGTGAAACTCAAAAACTTAAAATGAAAATAAATATGAAAAAAGATATAAAAAAATTTACGATTTTTAGACATTACCAAGATATTAAAAAAATAATTTTATAAATTCCTAATAATTTTTTGATATTTTTCTACGCCAAATTTGTAGTTAAATCTCTTTAGATTTTTCTTTGATACTTGCATTTTTTTCTTGAGAAATTTTTTATTTGAAAAATGATTTATGATATTTTTTGCAATAATTTGAGGACTTTTTTTCGATATTAACAAGCCACCTTTTCCATTTAATAAAATCTCCGATAATCCAGATTTATATTTTGTTGAAATTGTTGGAACGTCTAAAGCAGTTGCTTCAATAATAACATTGGGGAATCCCTCATATTTTGAAGTTGAAACATATAGATCTGATTTTTTTATATATGGTAAAGCATTTTTAATATTTCTTAATATTTGAATATTTTTATCTAAATTATGATGAATAATATATTCTCTAAATTTCTTAAATTTTTTACCATCACCAATTATAAGTAAATTGATATCCTTATTTTCTCTATTTACGATTTTAAAACTTTTAAGCAGCAAAATTTGGTTTTTTTGATCAACCAATCTTCCAACATTTATTATTATATTCTTATTAAATTTTATCTTTTTTTTTAAATAAGATTTTGCTTTTTTTTTAATGAAGTTATAATCATAAAAATTATAAAGATTTACTACCTTTCTTCCAACAAACTTTTCAAGGTCATTACATAATTCCTTACTGTTTCCAATAATTAAATCAGAGTATCTATAAGTTATCTTAATTAATAATTTGATTATAATATTTTTTAATTTTGATATTTTAGTATCTGAATTATCCAGTTCTGAAATATGATTTCTTTCAAAGGATATATTTTTTACATTTTTAACATTTAATGATGAAATTAATGCTAAAATATTTGCAAAATTTTGATTTGATAACAAAATAATCTTATTAAAAAATTTTGATTTTTTCTTAATTATGTCTCTAAGTTTAAAAATTGAAAATAGTGTGCTTTTGCAAGCTATCTTAATTATATTTATTTTTCTTTTGGTATAAAAATTTATTTTTGGTTTTTTTGAAAGAGTTATAAAATCAATAGAAAAATCTTTTGGAGTAGAATCTATCAATTTTGATATCGAAAGATCTGCTCCACCATAAACCGAATAGGGATGGAAAAAAATTATTTTTTTTTTCATATAATTAATTTCAAAATATTAAAAAATTTAAATTTTGTTTTTTCTTAAAAAAATGTAAATAATAAAGTAAAATAAAATGTTGATCAAAATTAAAAAAATCTGAAATTTTGTATTTGATACATCTTGTGTTGCAACCAAAATTACTAAACAGTTATAAGCTAATAAAATTGTTGATGAAAAATTATTTGCTAAATTTTTTTGAAAATTTGTCTTTATCAAAATTTTTTGAAATATCATTTGATGTAAATGATAATTATCCGGACTAAGTGGAGATATTTTTGATTGAAATTTTCTTGAGATTGAAAACAAATTTTCAAAGCACGGATACCAGATCAATAAAATTATAAAAAAAGGCGATAAATATTGGTTTTTCAAGTATATATCAATTAAAATTAATCCAATAAAAAAACCAATTAAATAAGATCCACTATCTCCAAGATAAATTTTATTAAACAAATTCATTACAAACAACAATCCAAGCACAAAAGTAAGAAAATTTATAAATTCAGCATTTGCAAAATTTGAGGATACTCCTAATTTGTTAATTATTAAAAGTATCAAAATATAATATCCAGAAACAAGACCGTTTAATCCATCAATAAAATTTGTTCCATTCATTAAGATGATTATTGAAAAAGAGCAGAAAAATAGATTAAAATAAAAATTTGTTAAAAAAAAATCTAAAAATTCTATTCTTGTATTTTCTAGACTGATATTTGAGAAATATAAAAAAAGTAAAACCATAATTGACTGAAGTATAAGTCTTGAGGTTGGAGAATTTATAATTTTGAAATCAGACAAAGTACCTAATAGAAAAATAAAAAAAAATAATATTTTTTGCAATATGCTTATTTGAATATTTAGACAAATTACTAAAACTATAAAATAACCTCCTAATAATGGAGGAATTTTATTTGTAGTAAGTTTCTGATGTAAGCTTTTTAAATCTCCATCTATAAAATTTTTTGAAAAAATTAAAAATAATAATGATAAAAATATTATAGCTAAATAATAATAAATTGACATTTTATTTTTTTAAAAAATAATTAAAAGATAGTCTTAAGAGACAAATTAAAGAAAAAATTTTATTATAATTCATATATTTATTATAAACTTTATATGCATCAAAAATTTTTTGAAGATTGTTAGAAGAAAGAGAATTATCTAATCTTCGCCACTGAGATAATTTTTGGTTAATACCATAAAAATTATAAGCACTTTTAGCTAATTTTAACCAAAGAGTATAATCCTCTTTTGTCCTAAGAGATGCAAATTTATAATTTTCTGTTAGCAAATATCTTTTCATAACAACCGTCGATAAACCAATATCACAAGACTTAATTAAATCCTGAAAATTTAGAATTTTTTTAGCTGTTCTTTCTCCTATCACTTTGTTCTGATGATTTATAATATCATAAGCTGTAAATGAGATATCAACATTATTTTTTTTCATAAAATCTATTTGATATTCTAATTTATTGTTTTTCCATACGTCATCACAGTCTAAAAAAGCTACAAAATCACCTTTTGAATTTTTTATTCCTAAATTTCTTGAATATCCGGCACCTTTGTTTCTATCGTTCTTTAATATTGTTATTCTATCGTTTTTTTTTTGAAATTTTTTTAGATAAAAAAAATCATCTAAATTTTCATCATCATAAATTATTATTATCTCATAATTTTTATATGATTGGTTTAAAACTGAATTAATCGATTCATCTATAAATCTCCTTTTTTTAAAATATGGCATTATTACACTTACAAACATAGAATTATATATTTTCAAATTTCAGCAAATATTTTTCGTAATCTTTTGTTCTATCAACTGTAAAAAATCTTTTTAGTTGTTTTTTAGAAATATTATTTTTTTTAATTGCAATTTTATAATTTTTTTCACAAAAGATCATTTTATTATATAAATCTCTTACATTGTTATTTTTAACTAAAAAACCACCTTTACCATTTAACAAAATTTCCCTGGGGCCACTGTTACAATCTGTAGAGATACAAGGAACATTATAGTTAATAGAATCGATGAGAACATTTCCCAATCCTTCGTATAGTGATGATAATACAAAAATTTTAGATTTTTTGAGATATTGATTTGTATTTTCTGACCAACCCGTGATTAAAACTTTTCCGTTTAAATTTAACTTGTCAACTTCATTAAACAATTTTTTTTTTCAAAATTCCATCTCCAACTAAAAGTAATTTATATTTTGGAAATTTTTTCTGAAAAAGATAAAAAGCATTGATTAATATAATTTGATTTTTTTGTTTTCTAAATCTTCCGATATTTATTATTAAATCATCTTTTTTAAAAATTTTTTTATTTAGATTTTGTAAGTATGGGTTATAAATTGCTTTAATTTTTTTATTATTTAAAACGAATTTTTCAATAGAGGTTTTTGATCCTTTTGAATTAGTAATAATTCCATCACATAAATTATAGAACAATATTTTAAAAAAAAAAATAATAGAAGAAATAAATAAATTCTCTGAATAAATTGTTGAAGAGATTGGATCTTCAGAATTTCTTATCACTATTTTTGTATTATTTATAAAACAAATTATAATTGCTGCAATATTGCTTTGCATTGAATGAACAATCAAATTTTGATTTCGTAATTTACTAATTAAATATTTTAATACACCAATGGATGAAAATGCTGTGTTAAACCTATTGGGTAAAAAACTTAAAAATTTTGTTTTTTTTACTGTGTAGATTTTAAAATTTTTTCTTTTAAATATCTTTTTTGAATCATTTTCACTAATTGTTGAAATCAAGTGAACATAAATATTTCTATCAAAATTATTTATCAAATTAATTAAATTACGCTCCACACCTCCCCTTTCAAAAGAAGGATAATAGATTACAAGATTTTTTTTTTTCACAGTTTATAAATTTTATTTTTTAAATACCATTTAACAGTATTGTCCAAACCTGTCTGAAATTTGGTAAATTTTTTAATCTTAAAATATTGCTTGATTAACTTGTTATTTCCGTGTGTCTTATTTACATCATAACTATTTTTTTTTACTTCTATAATCTTTTTTATATTAAGCTTTTTTTTTATGTAGAGACATAAGGTTCTTATGTTTATTGGCCTTGAAGAGCAAATATTAAAAATTTTATGTTTAAATTTTTTTCTTTTTAAAAATTTTTCCAATAAAATAACTATATCATTTATATATGTAAAATCTCTTTCGTGATTTCCAAAATTATTTAAATAAAAATTTTTCTTATTCATATGAGCATTTAATATCTTAAATATAAACATATCTGGTCTACCCCACTCACCATAAACTGTAAAAAATCTCAAACCTATTAAGTCATAACTTACTTTTTTATAAATTTTTTTGGCAAGTTTTTCATTCTGCAACTTTGTTTTAGCATAGATACTTTGCGGGAATAATTTTAGATTTTCACTAGTAGGAAATTTTTTTCGGGAACCATAAACTGAGCTTGAGGAAGCATAAAAAACTTTTTTTAAGCTTTTGATATTATTTAAATTATTTATTATATTTTCAAATCCTTCCTTATTAACTTTAATATATTTTTTTGGATTGATCATTGAATATCTCACTCCAGCTTGTGCAGCAAAATGAAAAATATATTCAAAATCTTTATCCAGAAGATATCTTTTTAAAATTTTTTTTTTTGTAATATCAATTTTTTTAAAATAGAATTTTTTCGATTTTTTAAGCTCTTTTATTCTTAAGTGTTTAAATTTTGGAGAATAATAATTGTCAAAATTATCTATTCCATATATTTCATGATTTTTACTCAATAGGTGTCGTGCAAAATTAAATCCGATAAAACCTGCTGCTCCAGTTATAAGTATTTTCATAATTAATATATTAAGCTAAGATAGTTTACTAAATTAATTTATGTCTCAATTCAAGTTTAGCGTTATTACAGTAGTAAAAAATGATCAAGAAAATATAGTGAAAACTCTAAAGTCTGTCTTGTCACAAAAAAAACAAGTTGATCTTGAATATATTGTTATAGACGGAAATTCTTTAGATGAAACTGTAAATCAAATTAATAAATTTAAAAATGAAATTGACTTATTTATCACAGAAAACGACATGGGTATTTATGATGCAATGAATAAGGGAATTGAAAATTGCTCAGGAGACATAGTTTCATTTTGTAATTCAGGTGACATTATTAAAGACAAAGGATTAAAAAAAATAGAAAATATTTTTAAGAGTCAAAAATGTGATTTCGTTTTTGGGACAGTGATAAGAAATTATTTAGGGGGACAAATACAAAAATTTGGATACAATTCTAAAAGAATTTACTATAATTTTGATTTTGCTACCTCTCACTCAACAGGATTTTATGTTAAAAAAAATGTTATTAACGAAATTGGGAAATTTGATCTAAAATATAAATGCTCATCAGATTATGATTTTTATTATAAAATGATAAATTCAAACAATTACAAAGGAAGTTCAACATCTAAAGATGATGTAATTGGTGAGGTTGCAAGCGGAGGGTACTCTTCAAGGATAAGTTTTTTAGGTCATTTGGTTGAGGAAACTAAAATTAGAATTAATAACAAACAAAATAAATTCATTATTTTTTTGATATTTATAAATGCAATAATTAAATATTTTTACAAAAGAATTTTCAATAAATAATTATTTATTTAACCCGAATTTCCAATTTTTACTATATAGATCACTAAGGTTTTTTAATGAGATCATCTTATTTTTTTTTACATCTAAAAATTTTATTTGTTTAATAAGTTCAAATCTATCATCTCCAGCTATAAAGGTTTTTTTAAACTTCTTATTTCTTGACTCTTTTATCTTTGATGGAAAACTTTTAAAATTAGTTATTCTATTTTTTATATATTTAAAGTATCTTTTTTTTATAAAGTAAGCATTTACTCCATTTGAATTAGTTCCAATAAAACAATAATTTTTTTTTTTAGCTAAATATTTAAAAGCTTCTAAAGAAGCTCCAAAAGCTAAATTTGAATAGTGAAATTTAGATCTTTCAAAATTTTCATTATATGGAATTGTTATTGCTTTTTTGTCCCCAAGTATCGAATTAAATTCACAAATAAAAATTATAGGTTCTACAGATTTAATTTTTTCCCAAACCCAATAATCAATTCCATCGATATCTAAACTTAATAATCCAATATTCTTTGGTAAATTCAGACTTTTAATTTTTTTATCAATATTATATTTATTTACCATTAGACAATGCATCCTCAAATCATATTTCCAACAAATGGATTGATTTTCAATATCTTTTACAAATTCAGGATTACCTTCAATCAAATGGCCTACCCAGTTTTGATTCATCAAAAGAAATCTTGTGTTTGATTCTTTATAATTTTCTGTGCCTATCTCTATGAAAATTTTATTTTTTATAGGAATATTTTTAGTTAACCAATCTATAATACCATCATCTCCCCATTGAGAAAAAACTGAAAATTCTACTTGTGATAAGTTATTAATCTTTGATAATTTTTTTTGTGTTAAAGAAATTGCTTTACCCTTAAGAAAAATTTCTTTTTCAAAAAATTCATAGCCCATACAAAGAACAAAAATTTTTTTGATAATCTTTTTAAATAGTTTTATCATTTCCGTTTTGAATATCATTAAATATATCAAATATAAAAGTAAAATCTTGATAAGATTTTACTTTTGATTTATTTAATAATTTATGTGGTAAAAATTTATAAAATTATGAATAACTTTTCAAAAAACTTGACTCAATTTTGCTTAATTTTTTTTATTTCATTTATGTATATTCTTTTATTTGAGCTTTTACTGAGAACTTTTATTTTCTTTAAAACTAATGAAAAAGATTATTTTTTTTATGGGTTTAATAAAAATCTTAAATTAGAGATTGTCGATTTGAGTGAATTCAAATTTAATTTAAGTAATTTAAATGATTATAATTTTGAATATAAAGGATCGTCAAAAACTGTTACAGAAAATTCTAAACAAATCATTTGGACATTTGGTGCATCGCTTACCCATGGGTTTGCATGTGGAAATAAATCATCCTCATGGCCTGATGAGCTTAAAAAAATTAATAATAATTTTAATATTGTTAATTATGGATTTCCCTCAATTTACTCAGAAGACTCAATTAAAAAACTCATAAATGAATTAAATAGTAAAGAGGTAAGAACACCCGATTATATTTTATGGGCTCATAGAGATGAAGAAAAACTTGCAGTCGTAAGAGGATTAAAAAGAAATAAAAATAGAATAAATGAGAACTTTTCATTCAATAATAAAACAAAAAATAATTATTATATAATGCGTGTTGAAAAAACTTTACAATCAAATTCAATTTTGTATCTGCTTTTTAGACATGCTTTTGATAAACTACAAAAGAGATTTTCTTTATATAATCAAGATAGATTAAATCAAAATTTATTCACAGAAAATGATTATAAAATAATACTCAAAAATTTTGAAATAAATACATTGGATGCAATTGAAAATTCATATCAAAAAGGAATAAGAAAATTTATTTTAGTCTCTCTTTTCACTGATGATGAATTTGTAAAAGATGAAAGATCCTCTTACTTAAATAACTACTTAAACTCAGTGAAGAAAATTCAGAGTAAAAGTGAGAAAGATGTTTTCTTTATAAATACTATTGATTATTTAAATCAAACGGAAAGGAACGATTTTGAAAATTATTATTGTGAGAATAAACATTATACTTTGGGCGGAAATAAAAAAATAGCCAAAATAATAAATAATATTCTTTCAAATTAGACTAAAAAATTTTGTCTAAATTTTACTTGGCATTAAAAAATTTTTTGATTGGAAAAACTTATCAAGATTTTTTTCTATTTTGAGAATTTTCTTTCTGTTAATTGATTTAATCCATTCTTTATAAAAATCCAAGGATCGTATATTTTTATAGCCTCCAATCTTTTTTAAAAAAATGTCTATATCATCAACAATCCAATTATTTTGTCTGTAGATATTGTGCATGAAATAAAATTTAAAAATATTCTTTTTCGAAAAATCTAAATTTAGTTTATCAAAATTTTTTATAGCCCAATCTAAATCTTTTTTATCTTTGGCATGATAGGAAAAATTAAAACTTCTATGAGGGTTATTTTGTGAAGATGCTATAACAGGAATCTTAAAAAAAGCATATTCCCATGATATAGTCCCATAAACAGTGAGAACACAATCAATCCCTTCATTAATTAATTGATGATGAGAAGTGCTTGGTGGTATCAATTTTATATGATTATATTTTAATAAAAAATTTTTTATTATATTCTGTGTTTCTGGTTTAAAATCAGGATGTGTTTTTACATACCATTCATAATTTGTTTTTTTTGAAAAATTAGATAAATAGTCAAACCATTCATGAAAATCATTAAAAATATTTTCTTTGCCGTATACATGTGGTGCATCTAAAAAACAATGAGCAGCTATCAAAATCTTTTTTTTGTTATTATTTTTTAAAACTTTTTTAGTTTTGTCATATTTTGTGAATGAACTTTTTGTAGAATAATGCATATTAACTCCTACTTTGCCACCAAATCTTTTATTACATTGGTTTTCTGAATACTTTAAAGCTTTTTTTTTATAGTTAATACTAAATTTATTAAATATTTTTTTATAATCTGAGAAAAATTCATAGGCGAATAGTTTATTTTTTGAAAGTCGATAAACATTGTGCAAATTAACTTGAAAAACTTTGGACCCATTTTTAATACCAATTCTCATTGGTATTGCTGAATAATAAACTGAATGAGATCCAATAACTACTTTAACTACATTATTATTAAAATAATCTAACCAAAAATAAAATGCGTAGATACATCTATTAAAAAATGACCTAAAATCTTTTGAACTTATATTTATTGTAGGTACTGAGTACTTTTGAAGATAACTATCATATATTAAATCACCTATCCAAATTTTTTCTATTTTTAGATTTAGTAAGTCAGACTTTTTTTTTATTTTTGATAATAGCTCTTTACATTTCACGTCTGATCTTTTTTTGATTTCTTTATTATCCTCCATAAAAATAAAGTCTGATACATTAAACGACTTATAAAGATCATAATTATAATTATCATAAATGTTTCTCTTAACTATTCTTTTCATCTTTGATATTAAATTTTCTTCAATATTTGAATTATATGCAACTATTTTTGAATTATCTTTTTTTTGAATAAAATTTGTAAAAATTGAAAAACTAGCTTGAATTGATTTATTTGTAGTAAACTCACATAAAATTATGTTTTCTGAAAGACTTCTGTTAACTTGAAAAGTTTTTTTATTAAAATTTTTTATGTTTTTTATAAGTTGTTTATTTCTTATATAAGATTTTAAATTAATATGCATAAAAGAACTAATACTTTGAATCTTAAATAAATCAATTAAAATTTGATCAAATCATTATCAATTAAAAATTAAAATATATAAATTTTTCTGAAGTTCCTTTTGAAATTACAATACAAACAAAAATTAAAATTATAGATGTTGGCACAATTATAAATTTATTTATCCTATTAAAAAAAAGAGTTAAATATTTAATTGTAATAAACTTTTGTGACCAATTTAAAATTAAAATTACTAAGAGTGTAATTACTAAGTTTAAACTTAAAATGCTTCCATCATTTATTTCAAAGAATTTTTTTATTTCATCAAAGTCATTTATTCTGAAAAATAACCATAACGTTGTAACAATAAAATATGAATAAAAAATTCTTAAGAATACAGGAATTTTTAATAGAATTTTAAATAGGAAAATTTTTTCAAAAATAATTATTACACCGTGTAACAATCCCCATATTAAAAAATTTATTCCAGCTCCATGCCAAATTCCTGATACCAACATTGCAAAAAAAATATTGCTATACCTTTTAAACGTACCGTTTCTTGATCCTCCTAAAGGTATATAAATGTAGTTTTTTATCCAATTAGATAGTGTTATATGCCATTTTTTCCAAAAATCAGATATAGACTGACTCAAATATGGTGCGTCGAAGTTTTCAGGTAATTTAATTCCAAGTGTTATACCCACTCCGATAGCCATTAATGTGTAGCCATTAAAATCAAAGAAAATTTGCTGAGAAAATAAAAAAATAGCTATAATTTTTTCATTCAAATCATATGCCTCAAGATTTAGAAATACTGGATCTATGAATTCACCAATGTTATCTGCAAATAATACTTTTATTGATATTCCTATACTAAAAATAAATAAACCTTTTAAAATATCGCTAAAAGGACTTAATAGATTGAATTTTAGTTGTGGAATGAGTGCTTTAGGCTCAACTATCGGACCAGCAATTAATTGTGGAAAGAAAAATAGGTACGATAGTTTTGTACTATAGTTTTCAATATTATTTCTAAGGTATAATATTAATGCTATTGCAGAAAAAGATATAAAAGATAAACCTGGTGGTATTTCAAGTTTGTTTATATATTTTAGGGTAAATCCAATATTTAAAATGTCATTGATTAAAAACTGAGAATATTTAATTAATATTAGCGGTAACAAAATCAATAGAATATGAAGTCCTAAATATTTTTTATACAAAATACTTAAACAACAAATTAAATAGACATAGAATAAAATTAAAAAATTCATATATCCTTGAAAAGAATAGAAAATCATTCCAACTAACCCAATTGCTAAAGTTGAGTTGAGCATTTTTACTCTTGCAATTATCATTGCAATTAGCCAAAAAAATAAAAATTCTATGGATGAAAAAATCAATTTTTTAAATATTTATAAATTGTCTTTGCCATAATATTGTGAGCCAATTCATTTGGATGTCTATCTTTATATTGTGCATTTGTAATCATATCTGAATTATAATTATCAAAATCATTTGTTAAATCAAAAAAATAAAAATTTAATTCTTTGCTTAAAGATCGAATATAATTTTTTACAAAATTTAAATTATTTTCATTAATTAATTTAAAGTCAGGTGTAAATATGATATGACATTTAATATTTTTGTTTTCACAGTACTTTCCAAGTCTTTTAAACTCTTTATAAACTATCTTGTTTTTTTTCTCAGCGTCATAAACTGATTTATAATGCTCAATAATATTTGTATCTCTAAGATTTGTGTTAAAGAGTGCTAAATATTTCCATAACTCTACACCTAAATGAAAATTTCTAGTAAAAAAGTTACCTTTTCTATTATCTAAAATTTCTGCATCATTAACAAAATATTGAACAACTACTACTGAAGGGTCAAAATTTTGGTAAAATTCAAAAAAATTGTTAATGTATCTTTCAGTATTATAATTTCCCACTGCTGCATTAATAACTTTCCAATTTTTATTTTCCTCTTCAGATTTTCTTTGAATTAAACTTGTTAAAATTTTTTTCTCGGAGACACCCCATCCTAATGTAACTGAGCTACCCAAAAAAATAATTTTTTCATCAGCATTATCCCAATCATTTCTATTAAAATTTTCTCCCCTAAAACCATAGGAATTTATTGATATTTCCACATTCTGCAGTGTAGCTTTTGAATTCTTTTTATGAATATGATTTATTTTTTTATTATAATATGATTCTTTTAGTTCTTTTGCATATTTCCACATTTCAATGTCATAGTTCATTATGAGTCTATTTTTTATATTCAAGAATAATTCTAAAAATCCTAAAATAATGAGAACACTGAATATTAATAATATAAAATTATAAAATATTTTTTTTGTATTTTGCATAACAAGAATTTGTTTATATTATAATAAAATTAATAACTTATATATTGAACTTCAAAAAAAAGAGTTAGTTAAATAATTAATCATCAATTATTACTTTATCAAATTTTCCCTGGTTTATTATTTTTCCTTTTTCAAAAACAATTATTTTATCGCATTTTTTTAAACTTTCGACTCTATGAGCTATAATTATGGAAGTTAAATCCTTTATAGAAATAACATCATTGATTATATTAATTTCATTTTTTTTATCTAAAGAATTAGTTGCTTCATCTAAAATAAGAATTTTGGGTTGATTATATAGTGCCCTGGCGATACCTATTCGCTGTCTTTGACCACCAGAAATTTGTAAAGCTTTATTGCCTATTACAGTATCGAACCCTTCTTTTTTTTCTTTGACAAATTTAGACAAATTAGAGATTGAAATTGAATTAAGTAATTTATCCCTATCTATATTTTCTTCATCAATACCTATCGCAATATTTTTACTTATTTTATCATCCAAAAAATTTATTTCTTGTGGCACATAACCTATTATTTTTGACCAACTAGAAATATTGTGATGTAAATTTTTTTTATCAATAAGTATTTCCCCAGAGGTTGGATTTAAAAAGCCTAAAAGAATATTTATGAAAGTAGTTTTCCCAGAGCCAGACGGCCCAATGATACCTATTTTTTCACCTTTTTTAATTTCAAAATTTTCAATATTTAGTGTTTCGTTTTCAGCTTCTCTATATCTAAATTTTAAATTTGTAATTTTTATTGAATTTTCAAAAATAGCCTCACCAACTTTACTATCAAATTTTTCTTTTTTATTATATTTTTTTTCATTCGTAAGACTATTAAACTCAAGTAAAACTGAGCTTAAATGTGTAGATCTAAAATTTATTTGATTGAATGATGTTACAATCATTCTAAATGCAGGAATCAACCTTATAGATGAAACTGATATAAAAGTTATGACAGGTATTGATTTGTTTACATCTCCTAAAAAAAAATAGAAGAAGTATAAAATTAATAAAATAACAATTAAAAGGCTTATTTCAATAATATATCTCGGAAGTACATTAAGTACGGAGTTAAATAATTTTTGTTTTTCTGCAAGTTGTAATTGATTTTTAAACGACTTAAAAAAATAATTTTCTTTATTATAAAGTTTTATCTCTTTTATTAAATCAAATGTTTCATTAATAATCTTTAAATTTTTTATTTTTAAAATAAAAAAAAGTTTACCTCTCCATGCGCTCATTTTTGCTGTGAGAGCATAAAAAACAAGTAAAAAAAGCGTAAGACAAAACAGTGTTATAATTGTAGCTTCAGGATTTATAAAATATATTGATAAAACAATAATAAATATCAAAAAAATTTCTCTTATTATTATAAAGGTATTTTCTATTAAGCTAGTGGTTTCAGGTATTCCAACATTCACTAATCCAATCAAATAAGACGGATTTTTCTGTAAATAATCCTCATATTCACAATTAAGGTATTTTTTAAATATTGTTGATTTTTGTAAATTATCAATTGATATTAAAAGTTTTTTTTGAAAATAAAAAACTAATAAGAGAAAAATATTTTTAAAAGTAAAAAAAACTATTAAGATTCCTAATATTATAAAAATAGAGTAATCATTCATTAATAATGGGTCTAAAAAAGTAATATTTTTTTCCTCTAAAATTCTCTCCAATTCTATTGGGTTAAATATATTGTAGATAATTATTGGTATAAAACCAATGCCAATTAATTCCAAAAAGTCTCCAACTAAATTTGCAAAACAGATAGTTAGAGATCTAAAATAATATTTTCTTGGTAAATAATTTTTTATAGTTTTTTTAATTATTGTAAAAATTTTCATTTAAATTTTTAGGTCTTCCATTCTAAGTGGGTCACCAATTTTAAGATCTTTTCTTGTTTTTTTTCCTTGGATTTTTTTATAATTTTTAGGCTCAGCACCGATTGCAGGTCTTAAAACTCTTACGTTTTTTTTTGTTATTAATTCACCTTTTTTTATTTTTTTTACAACAATTAATGATCTTCTAAATTTTCTGGACAAAATTTCGCTTTTCGAGGGACCCAAATAAACTTTACCATTTGCTTTATATGCCAGATTAATTTCATCGACCATGTCCTTAAATTTTTTTGGACCAAAAGAGAATTCAGCGTCAGCTGATTTAGATTTATCATCACATTTTAGATGTTTTTCAATTAATACCGCACCATGTGTCATTGCAGCGACAGATACAGCTGATCCTAAAGTGTGATCAGACACACCAATTAAACATTTAAATTTTTTTCTCATGTAAGGAATTGTGTTTAGGTTATAATCCTCTTCCTTTGCGGGATAACTACTAGTACATTTTAATAAAATTATTTTATTAAGACCATTTTTTCTAACACATTTTATAGCTTCATCAATTTCAGAATAAGTTGCCATTCCTGTTGATATTATCATTGGTTTCTTTTTTTTTGCGACGTGAGAAATTAATGGTAAATCATTACATTCAAAAGATGCAATTTTAAAACAAGGAACTTTGAGTTTATTTAGAAAATCTGTTGATTTGTTGTCAAAAGGAGTACTAAAAAAAATTAAATTGTTTTTTTTTGCTCTTTTTTTAATCTGATTATACCATTCCCAGGGCATATGACCTTTATCATAAAGGTCGTACAATTTTTTTCCAAAAAAAGGTGAGTTCTTATTCTGTACTAAAAATTTTTTTTTATTAAGATTTAGTGTCATAGAATTAGCAGTGTATGTTTGAAATTTAACTGCATCTGCTCCAACTTTTTTAGCTATATCAATTAATTTTAAAGTTCTTTTTAAATTGTTATCGTGATTTGCTGAAATCTCTGCGACTATTAAAGGTTTACAACCTGGTCCTAATTTTTTTTGTCCTATTTTAAAAAACATTCTTTTTTTTTAAAAAAGCAAATAACTTTTTTGGTGATGTAATTTTTTTTAAATCATTGTCATTAATTTTAATTTTATATTTATCCTCTATATTCTGTATAACTGAATATAAATCTAAAGAGTCAATCTCAAGTTTATGAAATGTCTCTGTTTCATCAAAATTTTTGTCTAAAGTATCAACACTCTTTAAAATTATTTTTTTTAATTCTTTCATGTAATCAACTTTTTAATAACACAGTTGCCCAACTTAATCCAACTCCAAAACCAGAGCAAATAATTTTCTTAGTTTTTTTAAATTTATTTCTTGATAAAATGATTGGTATCGATGATGAGACTGTATTTCCATAATTGCTAGACAAAAATAATAATTTATTTTTTTTTATTCCTAAACTCTTAGAAATGGTATTTAGTATAAACTTACTACCTTGATGTAATACAAAGAAATCAATATCTTTAATATCTGTTTTTTCTTTTTTCAGAATATTTTTAATGCTTATTGGCACATTTTTAAAAGCAAAGTTAAAAATTTTTCTTCCATTCATATATAAATTTTTTTTTTCATCTATTTTTAAGGCTTCCCAATCAGAACTTTTGGTTCCAAAATCAAATATTTTTATCTCAAATTTGGTATTTTTATTTGAGAGAAAGGTTGAGGTTGATGCATCCCCAAAAATCATTGACGTTTCTTTATCATTATAATTTAAAATTTTAGAATAAGGATCTGCAGTAATTAAAATACCATTTTTAAAGTTGTTTGACTCCATAAAGGATTTCGTAATAGATAATCCATGAACCCATCCGGAGCAGCCTAAAGAAATGTCAAAAACTGAACATTTTTCAGAGAGGTTTAATTCGTTGTGAATAATAGCAGAATTATGAGGAATATTTTTGTGTGGGTTTTGGGTAACTAATATTAATACATCGGCTTCTTTCTTTAAAAATGGATATTTATTAATTAATTTTTTTGCAGATTTTAGTGCTAGATTAATTGTGGTTTGTTTTTTTAAAATTCTACTTAATTTTAGAAAACCAATTTTATCTCTAATAAATTTATTTTTTAAATCAAATTTTTTTTTTGAATCAAGATTATTTATCTTATTTTTTGGAATATATTCAACAATATCTCTGATGCCGATTTTCATTTTTTGATAAAATATATAAACCCTATAATTTTATTATCAAGGTAAATTGAGCTCTTATAAAATTTTTTTTTTATATCATCTTCCAATTTAATTTTTATTTTTTTGTATCTTAATTTATTTAAGTTTTTCATTTCTAACTTACAAAAAATCCAATTATTTTTTACAATTTTTGTGTTTAATAATTCTTTATTAAGAGCAACGATAGTATCAAAAAAATTTTTATTATTTTTATTTTGAGTAATAGACCTTTTGTTAATTTTATAATTTTGTAATAATTTATTTTCATCAAAAATTTTTTTTTCTTTGATAATTTTATCTAGTTCTAAAATTTGAAAAACAGTCTTTTTTTTTTGCGAAAAAGTTACAATTGTTGACACAATATTTTTCTTTGGAATTTTTTTGTTATAATCAAATTTTTTTATTACTAAAAATTTTTTTGAAAATTTATGAAAATTAAAAACTACATTTTTTCTTTTTATAACCTTTTTAAGTGAAAAATTTATAATATCGGCACCAGTTAAGTAATTTCGTTTTCCTTTGAGAGCTAATTTCATTTATTTATAGTTTTGAGATTTTTTTTGCAGGATTTCCAAAAACCTTGCAATTTTTATCCACATTTTTTGTTACAACACTTCCTAATCCTATATAAGAATTATTTCCAATTTTTATGTTTGCATTAATAGCGCTTCGAGATCCAACTAAACAATTGGATCCAATTTGAGCTCCACCAATAATTTGTACTCCAGATGAGATTACTGAGGAATTACCAATGTGAACACTGTGACCAATATTTATTAAATTACTCATTATTACATTTTTAAATAAAATCGTATTATTCAAAGTTCCTCTCATAACACTACAGTTTGAGCCAATGGAAACATTGTCCTCAATTATTACTTTACCAAAATTTGGAAATTTATAATTTTTTTTGTTTTTTTTGTAAATTGTAACTCCCTCGTAGCCAATAGTGGTATTTGGTCCAATAGAAACATTATTTCCAATTTCACAATTTGACAGGTAAACATTTTTACCAATCTTACAGTTTTTTCCAATTGATACATTTTCTAAAATAAAAACACCTGATTTTTTATATTTTTCATTAAAATTATTTTTATATTTAAAAAAATTTTTTTTTTTAATATTTTTAAAATTCTTAAAAATAATTGTCGTGGTGTTTTTGAAAAGATAATATTCTTTTTATATTTTTTTTTTAAAAGAAGATCATTGGTCACTATAAGACATGATTTAAAAATATTTTCTTTTTTATTTTTTATATCAAAATTTTTTTTTTCAATAAATATAAGACTATTTCTGCTTGGAAATTTTTGTGAACTTATATTATCAAAGTAAAGGTTTGAATTTAAAAAAGAAAATAATTTAAGCTTATTTTCTTTAAAAAATTTTTTTGCAACAATTTTTTTATTTAATCTTAAAATATTTTTATTCATAGGTTTTTTATTATTTGGGCTGTATTGAACGCTCCATTTAACTCAAAGTTTCTGATTATACTTTTCTCTATTCTTTTTCTACGAGATTGGTTATTAATGATTTCCTTAATTTTATTACATAAATTTTTATGGGTTAAATTTTTATTCAGAGAATGACAAAAATCACGATTTGCAAAAAAATTAATGTTCTCTTTCTCAGTTTTATTTTTTGGAAAAGGAATTGTGATGATTTGGTTTGCTATCATTTCTGATAATTGCATACCTCCTGAGCTTATACCAATATTTGATTTTTTGTACATTTCTTTTAATACTTGGTTAGTTGGATTGATTATAATTTTAATTTTTTTTTTAAGACTCTTACATTTTTTTTTTATTTCTAAACTTGGTAAAATGATATTCATTTTATATTCTTTAGAATTAAGAGTATTAATTAATTCAATAACTTTTTTATAATACCTAAAATTAAAACTAGCTCCAAGACTCACTAAAATGTTAGTTTTATTTTGATATTTTAATTTTTTGAATTTATTAATAAGATTTGTCCTAATAATAAGATATTTTATACCTCCCAGTGAATTAAATTTTTTTTTTATTAAATGATTGATCGTAAAATCCACATTTTTTAAATTTTGTGGATCATTATTAATTTGTATTATTTTACATCCTGTATTTTTTAATGCTTTTTTAAGAAAACTAGTATTAATTTTCTTATCAATAATTATCTTTTTGATTTTTTTTTTTTTAATAATACTCAAAATATCACTCTTATCTGAAAAAATTTTTGTAAATGGATTTAAATTTACGGCTTTTAATCTTTTGTTAACACCATAAATATAAATTCTATTATAAAAATTTTTTAACTTAGCTGCGAGTGCGGTAGATCTTGAAAGATGGCCAAAACCAACTCGATCATCAGCTTTAACTATAAAAATTATCATTTTTTTAATAAGTATTTTGCTGCTATCTCTGCTTGTTTCCAATCTTCAGGCGTATCAATATCTACGGCTCTGTATCTTTCAACATATATTGGTACAGAGTGCTCACTAAAAGTCTTTAAATTTTTAAATAAAGCCTCAGATTTAGCCCAATAAAATTGTCCTGCATCATGATAAAATTTTTCTATATCTTGTGATCTGATATTTCTAAATTTTGGATAGAGCATTTTAATTTTTTTTTTTCTTGATAACCTCAAGGCCCTAAAGATTGGATAGTCAAAAGAAGTTATAGTGAATGAAAAATTTACATTCTTTTTTTTTATATTTACTAATCCTTTTTTAATATGACTTGTCGTTATAAAGGGTGCAGTTGCCGACATATAACAAATAAATTTTGGCTTTTTAGCTCCTTTTGGATATATTTTATTTACGGCATCAATAATTACTGGCCTAACATTAATCTTGTCTCCTGATAATTTTTTAGATCTTAAAAATTTGACTTTAGCACCGAAATTTTCTGAAATTTTTTTTATTTTACTAGAGTCTGTTGAAACATAAATATCGCTAAAACATTTTGATTTTAGTGCAGCAATAATAGAATAATAAATTATTGGTTTACCTAAAAAAAGTTTTATGTTTTTATTTTTGATTCTTTTGCTTCCTGATCTAGCTGGTATTATACAAACCGGCTTCATTTTATCTCAAAAGTTCTTTCAATTTTTTAATTACAAAATTGAGGTCTTTTTCTGTCATTTTTGGATGAATGGGAAGACTTAAAGCTTTTTTATAATACTCCTCTGAATTTTGTAAAAATATATTTTTTTTTTAAAGTTTTTTTATAAAATGGTTGTCTATAGATTGGGATATAATGAACATTTGTATAAATGTTTGAGTTCATTAATTTTTTATAAACTTGATCTCTATTGATTTTATTTGAATTAATCAATACGACGTACAAATGAAATGTTGAATAAAAATTATCTTTTATCTTAGGCAATCCAAGGGGCAATTTTTTCAATTTTTTATTGTATATTTTAGCAATTTTGTTCCTTTTTTTTAAAAATTCATTTATGTGATTAAGCTGACCCAATCCTAAGGCTGCATGAATATCTGACATTCTATAATTATATCCAAGGTCAATTTGCTCATAATACCAACTAGGCATTTTCTTTTTTTTCATAAAAATTTTTGATCTTGTAATTCCATGGTTTCTTAATCTCATTAATCTTTCATAATAAATTTTGTTATTTGTGGTAATAATTCCACCTTCTCCACTTGTGATAATTTTTACAGGATGAAAGCTAAAAACAGCAATATCCCCAAACTGGCAATTTCCAATTCTTTTATTCTTGTATCTAGCACCTAATGCATGTGAGGCATCTTCTATTATCTTAAAATTATATTTTTTTGATAAAAATTTAATTTGATTTAACTCACATGGATATCCAGCAAAATGAACAACAACTAATGCTTTAGGAAGATTTTTTTTATCAGTTTTTTTTAATTTCTTTTTCAGTGCCTCGATATCAATATTGTAAGTTTCTAAATTGATATCTATAAAGTCTACTTTTGCTCCGAGATATATTGCGGCATTAGCAGAAGCAACAAAGCTATTTGCTGCAACCCAAACATTATCTTTCTTTTTTATATTTAAAGACATACATGCTAAGTGTAGCCCACTCGTTGCCGAATTTACGCCAACTGCATATTTTGAATTAACATATTTTGAGACTGACTTTTCAAATTTTTCTAATACTGGTCCAGTTGTAAGGTAATCAGACTTAAGAACTTTATTTACGGAAATAATATCTGAGTTATAAATTTTTTGTGTGCTATAATGAATTTTTTTTTGAGTGAGTTTCATTTATCATAATTGAATTTTTTGACAAAACTTTTTAAGTCATTGATATGTAAAAAATTTTTATTTGTGTCAGAACTATAAAAAAAATCACTATCAACAAATTTACCTTTTTCTCCAGTTTTGCTTTTTCTATATATATTAATTTTTTTCTTACTCGAAATAGTCGGAGTAATTATCAAATAATCCTTGAACTGAATTACTAGATGACTTTCATCTTTAGCTGTTAATACTTCGTGAATTTTTTCTCCTGGACGTATTCCAACAATTTTAATTTTTAAATGTCCCATAGCCTTAGCTAAATCGGTTATTCGAAAAGATGGTATTTTAGGAACAAAAATTTCACCACCTCTCATTCTTTGAAAAGATTCATTAACAAACTCAACTGCATGTTCAAGAGTAATCCAAAACCTTGTCATTTTAGCATCTGTTATTGGAAAAAATTTTGACTTATTTTCTAAAAGTTTTTTAAAAACAGGAATAACAGATCCTGTTGATCCAGACACATTGCCATAACGCACAACTGAAAAAATCTTATTCGGTTTACCTACATAGTTATTTGCAGATATAAACAGTTTATCTGACGCTAGCTTTGATGCGCCATATAAATTTACAGGATTTACAGCTTTATCCGTGGATAGTGCCAAAACTTTAGATACTTTAGTTTCTAAAACTGCATTGATCACATTTTCAGCCCCATTAATATTTGTTTTTATACATTCAAGTGGATTATATTCTGCAGCAGGAACTTGTTTTAAAGCAGCAGCATGAATTACGTAATCCATGTCCATAAATGCAACTTTCAATCTATCCTTATCTCTTACATCGCCAATAAAAAATCTCAAATTTTTATGACCCTTTAAGTTTTCCTGCATTTTTCTTTGTCTGTCTTCTCCCCGTGATAAGACGACAACCTTTTTTGGTTTAAAATTTGTTAAGAGATTTTTTACAAATGCACTCCCAAATGAGCCTGTTCCACCAGTAACTAAAACATTTTTGTTTGAAAACATAAGAATGATTTAAATTATTAACTTTAATATGTATATAGGTTTATAAAAAAATTTTACGACACAATTATGTTTTTTTTAATAAACCAGTAGGACATAAGCAAATACCAAGGAAATACTGAATTATTTAAGTCACTATTTTTCCAATTATTCAACTCTTTTATTAAAAACGTTTTTTCAAAAATTCCTAAATCAAAAAAAACATCATCTTTTTTTAAAACTTTGATTAATCTTGGAACTATAAATTGTCTCATCCATTTTGTTTGGGGTGTCTGATTAGGTCTTTTTGGTATCCAGAAAAGTGGTTTATTGATACTTTTTCTAAGGATATATTTGCCTATATTTTTTTTAATGTAAAATTTGTTAGGTAAACTAAAACAAAAATTCACTAGATTGCTATTTAACCACGGAAAGCGAGTTTCTATAGAATAGCTCATCGAATTATGATCCTGTTGAAGAAGTGCTCTTCTTAATTTTGAACCAACAAGATCATTGTACATTGAGTCTTTTACTGGATCATCAAATTTTTTTTCTAACCTAAATTTTTGATAACTGTCTAGGAAATTATTCTTAAATATATTTCTTGGGAATATTATCTTTAATCCTTGAACAGGTTGAGTTTGATAATCAAGTTTATTTTGATTAAATGCATCTATATGATGTTTATAACCTCCTAATATTTCATCTACGCCATTACCGTCTATCAATACTCTCATCCTTTTTTTTTTCATAGTTTCAAATGTTTTTGTGCTTGACATAATTGCAAGGCCACCGAAAGGTTCCTCTATGCTTTTCAAACATTTATCTAAATATGGGAAAAAATCTCTTTTTTTGAAATGAGAAATTAAGATTTTTTTCTTAAAATCTTTTGAAAGTTGTTTTGCGAAATTTTGTTCATCATTTTCATCATCACAAGTCCAATGAACTAGACAGTTTATTTTATCTCCAAGATCTTTTTCTAACAATTTAAGTATTATAACAGAGGAATCAACTCCACCACTTGTGGCAATAGTAATATTTTTATCTGATCTAAGACAATATCTTAAGGACTCGTTTAAAAGGTAATCTAATTCTTCTTTGGCTTCGTCAAACTTTATTTTTAAATTAAGATTTACATTTAAATCGAACCACTTATTAATGGTAATATTATTTTTCTTAACAATTAAACAATGTCCTGGTTCAAGAGAATTTATATTTTCATAAAATGTATCTTGATTTTGTTGATAAACTCCATCAAGCATATAGCTAGATAAAGACATTCGATTTAATTTTTTTTCAATACCTAAATTAAATATCGCTTTTTTTTCAGAGGAAATAATGAAGCCCTCTAAATTTTTATAAAAAAATAATGGTTTAATACCAAATCTATCTCGTGCAACGAACAACTCATTTTTTTTTTTATTATATATACAGAAACTAAACATTCCCTCTAATTTTTTTAAAAATTTTTTTCCCCATTGAATATATGAATACAAAAGGACCTCAGTATCAGATTTCGTTTTAAATTTATAACCAAAATTTTTTAATTCTTTTCTTAACTCTATATAATTGTAAATCTCACCATTAAAGACTATTAGAAAATCTTTATATAAAAATGGTTGATTGGACCTTTTATTCAAATCAATAATAGCAAGCCTATTAAAAATTATTTGAAGGTTTTTATCTTTAAAATAACCAGTGTGATTAGGTCCTCTATGACCTAGGATTGAACTATATTTATCTAAATTTTTATTTAAATTGGTTATAATAAAACCACACATTAAATTATGTATATATATAGTAAATGTTTTGAAAAGCGAAAAAATTAAATAAATTATTAAAAATGACTGAAAATAACTTAGAAAATAGATTCCAAAATTTTAAACAAAATTTCAAAAAGGAAATTTATGGTCTTCAATGGGAAAATGACAGGAAAAACTTTGATATAGTATACGCTAATGGAAAATTTAAAAGTTTTGGTAAATGGAATTTTTTACCTGCACTATACGAAAATCAATTTAAAGACGACCAATTACTTAATATATATCATGGAAAAAATATCAAGTTCTTAACTTTAGGATCTCAAAAACTTTGTCTTCCTAAGGAATATGGAAATAAAACTTTAATTTATGCTAATAATTATTACAAATTAGTTGAGAATTATATTAATGAAAAAAGCATCGTATGTGAAATAGGAAGTGGATCTGGTTTATTTTCAGCTTTAATTAATGAGAATAAAAGCACAATAAATATTTTAATTGATATACCTGAAGTAATGTTAAGTGCAATTGCTTTTTATTTTACATTATTTCCCAAAAAGAGATTCCTATTACCTAATGAAATTGAAAAAGATAAAGAAATTAATTTTAAGAATTTTGATTTTATATTTCTATTACCAAGTCAGAAAAATTTGATTAAGAACGAAACAATAGATTTTGGAATTAATACTCAATCATTTATGGAAATGGATGAGAGTGAAGTTGATGAATATTTAGATTTTTTTAATGAAAAAATATCTTATGAAGGATATTTTTTTTGCTCCAATCGTTTAAGAAAAAGACATTATTTTTTTAATTATAAGTTTCATAAATTAATTGATTTTAAATTAACATTTCTCGAAAAAGATAAAGTTTTTTATATGGATAAAAACTTAGCATCTATGCTCAATATATTGCTTAAAAAGAAGAAGGGAGGGAGAAATAATATCAAATTTAATATTTTAGATAAAATAAACGGGTTATTTTATTTTAAGATTAATGAGTTTTTTTATTGGTTAAAAAAAGATGTAATGTTCTTTTTATCTAATATTAAAAAGAAAATTAAATCTTAGATTTTATTTCTAATTTAATGTTAAATAAAAATTAAGATATTTTTGGTCTATGGTTAATTCATCTTGAATCATTTTTTCTAAAAAAATTTTTTTTTGTTTTTCATCGTATTTATGTTTTGTATCTCTTAACCTATATTTTTCTATTAATTCAATTAATTCATTTATGTTTTTTGGAAATAAAAACATATCATTATTTTCAAACACATTACCTTTATTTAACTCATTAAATTTTTCTAAAAAACACGGAAAAATTATTGGTTTTTCTTTTTGGACCGCCTCAAGCAAGATTGAACTAGGATATGAAATGATTAAATCAGACATGTGGATTAATTCAGAAGCAGAAATCTCATTGTTTTGAAATGATTGGCTTAAAGGAACTATTTCTCTCGGTTTTGAATTAATTAAAACTTTTATTTCTGTGCTTTTAATTTTAGCAACCAGTTCTTTCATTCCGTCTAAAAGTGGAGAGTTTTGATTCATAAAAACTCCAATTGTAAATAACTTTTTATTTTTTTTTTTCTTCTAATAGATATATCTGTTCAATAGAATTGATCCACTTTTTTGAGTATCTTGGAGAACCAAATAATTTGAATGATTTTAAACTGCTAATTAGTTCTTTACCCTGGTTATTTGCAGCCAAATAATAGTTTGGTGTTATCTCAGAAAATTTAGTTGTTGAAGGGATCGTATTAATACCTCCATGAGCCATTATTAATGGTATATTGAGCTCATTCTTAATTCTATTTAAAAGTAATTTTTTTTTTGCAGGTAAATCCTCTACAATCGTTAAACTTTTAACATTATTCTTTTTAATAAAATATTTGAATTTATTTTTTGATAAATAGAAAGTTTCTTTCCATAGGAAACTCCAAAGCCTGTATCCACTATAGTAACCTTTATTAAAATAGAGCCTAAATAATGAGAAAAAAAATTTAAAAAACCTTGATCTCAAGCTAATATCATAATCACTGATAAATTTAAAGTTAGGATTTTTTGATAAAAATCTTAATAACATATTATTTTCTCTATTGTAATCTTGAATAAGGTTTATGTTATACATAATTACTTTTTGATTATTGTTAATCAAATTATTGATGATTGGAGAGAGCATATCTATACTTATCTTTAAATCGACAAAGAAAATATGCATGAAATTTATTTTTTTGATAATTTATTTTTTATGAAAAAGTCTAAGTCCTCAGGCGTTCCAAGGCCCCACATTTTATCTACTTTATCTATGATTATTTTTTTCTTCGCTTTAATTGCTTCGTTATAAACTGGGCAGACATAAAATTCATTATTTACTCTAATATTTTTCTTAATCATCTGCTCAGCATACTTTACGTAATCTTTCCCTCTTCTCCAATAATATAGCCCTACAGTAGCATTTTTCGAAATTACTTTTTTTTCTGCAACCTTTGTTACATAGTTGTCTTTATCAGTAAGAGCATATGACCATTTTGGATGAGATGAATTAAAACAAAGAATACCCCCATCTATTGATTTTGAGTTAAAATTATACATAGTCTTGGAACTATTCCATTCCAAAAATTGATCTGAGTTTGAAATTATTAAGGGTGAATTATTATTAATATATTTTTTTGCTAATAAAGTTGTACATGCGGCGCCTTCCGTAAGTTTATCTATATAAATAATTTTACAACTAGACATCAAAATTTTTAGCATACTGGAAATGTTAAATTTACTTTGATGTTCTTTTTGAACTAGAAAAATATAATTTGCATCAATATCTAAGCTTTCTATAACCCACTGTATCATTGGTTTGTTGTCAATTTCGACAAGAGGTTTGGGGAAAGTATAGCCTGCTTTTTCGAATCTTGAGCCAGCTCCTGCCATTGGAATTAATACGTTTAAACTTTTATCCTTCCAAGAAGTCTTGACTTTCTTTTCTTCTCCTACATCATTAATGTATGTATTGATTGTTTGTAAATTGACATCACTCAATTTTTTTACTGGCAATAACCTCCCTCCTGACTCCTGAGCTGCAACTCTACCAATGTGTGAGTCCTCTATAATTATACATTCTGAGGGCCGTGAACCTGTTGCTGTCATACATCTCAAGTATATTTCAGGATGCGGTTTTGGATTATCTACATCCTCATTTGATATTTTGTAATCAATAAAATCATTTATCTTTAATTTTTTTATACATAGCTCTAAAGTTTCTCTAACAGCATTTGTTGCAACACAAATTTTATATTTTTGAGAATAAATTTTAAATAAATTGAATAATTGCTTATCAAATTTTATTTCTTTTATCAAAAATTCTTTTGTGAAAGATTGTTTTAACTTTTTTATCTTTGTATTATGTTTGGAATCTAATTCTTTTTTTTTATTTAAAATTTTTAATTTTTCATGAGTACTTAGACCATCATAGATTTGAATATGGTCACTTAAAGTAATTCGAAGATTGTTTCTATGTTTGCTTAGAGCCTTATTTAAAGACTTGAAATGTAACATTTTAGTGTCAACCAATACTCCATCTAAGTCAAAAATTAATGTGGTAATCATAATAATTTTCTAAATTTTTCAATATAGTCTGAGCAGATACCTAAACAATTGATAGGTAATTTTCTTTTATTTTTTGGCAAAACGCAAATTGAATTTTTTACCAATTTTTTACCTGGATAGACCCATATTATTCCTTTACTTGTTATAGTATAATCGTCTTTTTGATGCCAGAAGTAATGAGCACCAATTTTATTTAAAGCTGGGATAGCTTGAAAATTTTTTGCATGACACCAAATTTTTTTTTGTTTTAAAAATTTTTTTTTAATTTCAAATTTTGGATAGTCATGACCTAGATAAAACTTGTCATTTTTGAACCACACATCTACTTCAACATCAAAACCTTTTTTTTTTGCTTCCATTATGTAATCAGGATTATTTTCTAATTTCAAATTCTTGCCTGAAATGTTGCCTCTATGAGAAATTAAAATCATAATTTTTATTTTAGAAATAATTTTCTAACAATTTTTTTATTTATAATATAAAGTAGTAATTTTCTAAATTTAACATTTATATAAATTAATAAAATAAATAATTTTACCAATATATTTTGTTTTTTAAATTTATTTTCAAATTTTCTTTTATAAAAATTAGGATTAAATAATAAAAGACTATTTTTGAATATATAAAAATGTTTACTTTTCATGCTATTTTCTCTTAGAACAGAAATATAATTTTTCTCTGCTTTGATATAATGGCTATGATCATCTCCTAAGAAACTTTTTATGTGAAAGTCCTTAAACTTTTTTCCCTTCCATTCTAGAGTTGATCTTAATTCATGAGATAAAACTGTAAAATAGTTTTTGAGAGCATATTGCCAAAGTTTAAATTCTTTATCAAAAAATACTTGATGAGAACCATCAAATTTTTTTGGCAAAAAAGGAAAAAAATATTTCTCTCCAAATAATTCTAAATCTTTATCTTTATCTATGATTTTTTTTTTATACAAAAATTTTAAAATACTATCTCCCTCTGGCCAATCTCTGTTGTGATCTAAAACGAATCTTTGATTTTTGTAAATTACTTGAGCCTGAAAAAAATTTGTCATTTCACGAGATGTCCCTATATAAATAAAATCTTTAATAGCATAAGGTCTGTTAATCCAAAACTCTAATCCACAAATTAATCCTTTATATTTCTGTCCTAGGAGATTTTTTTTACGTTTCATTTCCTCTAAAAAAAAGTTTTTACTTTTATTACAATCAATAATGAAGTCAGTTCTTATTTTCATGATATAATCAACTTTTTGCTCAAGCTGTTCTGCAGCCTTTAGACTAGAAAAATATTGACGAAGTCTATTATCACTAAATTCTTGTGAATTTAACTTTGGTTGTCCTGGATCGTCTAATAATAATAGTCTTACATTTTTATACTCTTTGAAATCAATGCTAATTTTTTTTTCCTCAGACTTCCATGTGCTTATAATTATATCATCAAAATATTGACAATAATTATTTAGTATAAATTTCACACTTTTATTACAATCATAGATGTGATTTTTTTGAGCCTTGAAACCTGACGTAAAAGGTCCTTGTATAATCAGACCAAATCTTTGAGAGTCTTTATTCATTAAATTAAATTAAAAAAATCTAATTTGATTTTTTTATAAGATAATCATTAATAACGAGATAATCAATTTTATACTTTTTAAAGCATTTTAAAGCATCATCGGATGTATTAACGATTGGTTGTCCCTTAATATTAAAAGATGTATTAAGTAATACTGGAATGTTTGTTAATTTGTTAAATTCACTAAGAAGTTTCCAAAATTTAAGGTTTGTTTTTTTAGTGACTGATTGAACTCTACAAGAATTATCAATGTGAATAACAGCAGGAATTTTATTTTTAACAGACTCTTTTGCTTGGCAAGCAATTAACATGTGTGGACTCTCTTGATCTATGTCAAAATATTCCTCGAGATATTCACTTAAAACAGCGGGTGCGAAAGGCCTAAAGTATTCCCGAAATTTTACATTTTTATTAATATGATCTCTCATCTTTGAGGGAAATGGCTTAGCTAGTATACTTCTATTACCTAGGGCTCGCGGACCAAACTCTGCTCCATCTTGAAACCAGCCAATAATCTTTTTATCATTTAGATGTTTGGCTACAACACTATAAATTTTAGGACCATATTTTTTATAAGATAATTTATTTACTTTAATATTTTTAATAATAGAGGAATTAGTTTCACGATAGCCGGAATAAAAATCTAAATTTTTTTTTATATATGAATTTTTACTATTTCTTAATTCACTTAATAAACAAGCACCATATGCTGTACCAGCATCCCCACTAGCAGGTTGAATAAATATTTTTTTAAAAATTTTAGATTTTCTAATTTTACCATTAAGAGAACAATTCAATCCTACTCCACCACTTATACATAAATAATCAGTTTTTGTTTTTTTCTTTAATAGTCTTAATTGGAAAAGGACAACTTCCTCTAATCTGTCTTGTAACGCAGCAGCAATATTTTTATGGTGATCAGTTATTTTGCTTCCCTCTGATCTTTTTTTACCAAAAATATCAATGAATTTTTGACTTAACCATGTGTCTCTTTGATAATGATATGATATCCAATCTAAATTGATCAAATATTTCAGTGGATCTTTTTTATCAATTTTTATTATTTCTCTAAAATAATCAATGTATCTTTTTTTTTTCTTTGGAACTTTTTTTGTAGAGTCGCCATAAGGCGCTAATCCCATTATTATTCCTTCATCGCAGTAAATTCTCCAACCAAGATAGAAAGTTATAGCAGTATAAAACAAGCCTAATGAGTCAGGATATTTGTTTTTATCATGAATAATTTTAATACTTTTTTTATTACCAACTCCAAATAAAGCAGAATTTATTTCACCAATACCATCATAAGATATTACTAATGATCTTTTGAAACCACTTGGATAAAATGCGCTTGCTAAATGACAAAGATGATGGTTATTAAATTCAATTTTTTTTTTGAATCCTAATTTATTTCTAATCAACTTTTCTGTATTAAATAATTTATTAATTCTTTCAGAGTCATCTATTAAGGCTTTGATCCTATAATCATTTTTAATTGCTAATTTTAGATATTTCTCTCTAATCTGTAAAAATGGATCATTGCCATAAGAAATAATATCAATATCGTTAATTTTTAGTTTTGAGATTCTTAAACAATCTCTAATAGCATTAATAGGAAAGTCCCTAGTATGCTTTTCTTTATTGTATCTTTCTTCTTCGCACGCTGCTATTAATTTACCATTAATTGTAATACTTGCAGCTGTATCATGACCTCCGTGATGTAATCCTAATATTTTCATTAAATTTAAATTTTAATCTAAAGATTGATATTGAATTCTAATTATACTTTTTAAAGCTTTTGACAAGGTTCTGCCAGATATTTCTGTCATCTCAATATCATTATCAATTTCGCAAATTCCTAGCCTTCCTGAAAATAAACTTCCTGTTCTTAATTTTGAAACTCTGGCAGCACACGCTAGCCCTATTCTGGAAACATAAGAAGTTTTAGTTCTTAACTTATTGGGTATCTCACCATCATTAATCATCTCAATGTTTTTATTTGTTTTGTTAAAAAGAGTTCCCCTTTCTTTGTTGCCTGAGACAACAACATCAAAATTGTTTGTCACTAATAGATTTACCATTCTGTCAAATATCTTTGGATTTCTTAAAGGGTAGTTTTCAGTCGCTATAATAATAATGTCTGGTGATAAACCTCTTTTTTCTAATTTATCTACAAAATAAGAAACTGTTGTTTTTATATCGATGAAATTATCTGAAAGATTTTTGGGTCTTAAAAAAGGCACTTTAGCGCCTTGTCTAATAGCTATTTTTTTTGTTTGAATATTATCAGTTGCTACAAATATATCTTTAACATTTTTGGATTTTTTCAATTGTTTCAGCGTAATACTTAAAAGTGACAAATCACTGTCAATTTTCACTGATTTTCCACGTATAGGCACAATTCCAATACAATTTAAACTTTTTGAATTTTCTAAATTTTTTGACACATATTCTGAACCCAAAGACTCTAATATGTTTACAATTCTTTTACATCTCCCTGGCTCCATATCTTGATTAACACCATGCCAATGATAAACAGCAGCTTCAGGTTCATAGATAATTTTATAGCCTTTTTGTATTACAAGATGTCCCCAAATCCGATCCTCAATGTGTTGAGTTTTTTCATCAAAAGGATTTTTTTTCCAAAATTCTTTTCTGAAAGCACTATTTGCATTATGAAAAAAAGTATCTTTCTTTTGAATTTTTTTTTCAGGACCAAATAAATTTAACAAATCTCGTTTATCAAAATCGCTTGAGTAACTAAGGGGCTTTTGTCTTCCATAAATTCCAGCAATATTTTTATCATTAAGACCTTTTATAATCTTTGTCAGCCAGTCTTTATTTTCAGGAATACAGTGTGCAGAGAGACACACTATATATTTTCCAATCGATTCTTTAATGCCAAGGTTGATGGCTTTGCCGGGTAAAAAATTTTTTATCTTGATAACTTTGACAGGAAATTTTTTTGCTTTAATAACAGTTTTATCTTTAGAATTGTTATCTACAATTATGACTTCAAAATTTTTCTCCTTTTGTTCATAAATTTTTTGCAAACAAATTTCTATCCATCTTTCCTCATTTTTTGTTCTAATAATAATTGATATTTTTGGTTTTTTTTTTGTCATTTTATTTTATATTTCCTTGCTATTAATTCAGCAAAATCAAAATCAATTGTTCTATCTATATTTATTGCCTCAATATCGTTCACAACAATTCCATAAGGTTTTTTTCCAAGACAAAAATTTTTTTCGTTGTAAGTTCTCAAAAGGTCAAAACTTCTAGCATATATCCCGCCTGAGGTGCAATACAATTCAGGTAAATCTTGTCTAGATATAAATTTTTCAACGTTGGTGTTTTTTATAAAGCTCTTAAAAATTTTATTTTTTGTATTTAATTTTTTTGCTCTATATGGATGTTCGTGTTCTATTCTTTTTAACGTTACAACACAATTTGACTTTTTCTTTTTTAAGACAGATAATATTTTTTGGATGGTTTTCTTTGTTATAAAAGGACAGGTTGGAGCTATTTGAAGCACAAAATCAGACTTGTAACCCTTTTTGAACTCCTCTAATGCTACGTATTTTACAACTGATGTTAAAGGAGTCTTATCTAAAGCAAGCCTTGATGGTCTTTTGAAAATTTCTATCTTTGGAAATTTTTTTTTTTACAGTCATAAGTATCTTTTTACTATCAGAGGATAAAATTACTCTATCTATATCCTTAATGTTTATTAGATTTTTAATTGAATAAAAAATTAAAGGTTTTTTATTAAGTTTTTTTAAGTTTTTTCCAGGGATACCTTTTGACCCCCCACGAGCAGACACAACTGCAATAATTTTAAACTTTTTTTTCATATATATCTAATGAGTTGCTCTTTTTTTTTGTAAATTCTACTCCTAATCCTAAATTATTTTTAAAAGAAAGTTTGCCCTTCTTTATATCAAAATTATAAACATTAAAATATTTGTTGTATGGATTTTCTAATATATTTTTTTCAATCATCAATGGTTTATTTAATGACAAAGCAAAACTCAAATTTGAACAAAGGTTAATTTGATTACACCAGTTGTGAATAATCAATTGGCTTTTATTCATTTTATCAGAGATAAATTTTAATTCATCAAACAAAAGAAGGTTTGAGTCTGGTTGAAAGAAAGAGATTAAATTTTTTTTTTTCCATTCTAAAAAAATTCTATGATCATAAATATGTTCACCCATTGCAATTTTGACTTTTGATAATTCACTTAATTTTTGATAACTTTTAAGTGAGCGTTTGAATGGTTCCTCTATAAAATAAAACTTTTCATTATATAGAGCATCAAATAGATATTTTGTTTCTTTGTTCACTTTGCATCTACATCCAAAATCTATCATTAATTTAAAGTCGTCTCCAACTTTTTGTCTTAAATAGTTGCTGAAATTAGCTAATTTTTTACTATCAAAACCTGGGGGATTTTTAATTCTTTGACTATGAGTCAAATTTGTAACTGGCATCATCGGTCTAAATTTAAATCCAGAATAACCAGTCTCTTTAAGCTCTAAAACTTTCTCGATCATATCTTCATATCTTTGATTTTCATTTATCATTCCACCACTTGCGTAAAATGAAATTTGATTTTTTTTGATTTGCGAGTTGCTTATCAAACTTGCGACAGAAATTTTTTTTTCTTTAGCTTTGATGTCTAAAATGGCCTGGTCAAAAGATGATAAGATTTTAATTTCACTATTTTTTTTTAACTTCTTTTTTAGACTAGACAAGTTAATTTGGTTTAAATCTTTATTTTGAAAATATTTTACAAAAATTTTCTCAATTAATTTGATCAACTTTTTTGGAGTATCAATATACGGAGAAGGTTCTCCATATCCTGAGATATAATCATCGGTACCTATGACAATAAAAGTAAATCCCTGCTTGAAAAAAGTAGGAACAGGGCTATCTGAAAATTTTTTTTTTGATTTTAAATGGTAAATGTAAATATTTTTTAGTTTCATTAATAAATATACTAATTACTTTAGTATATATCTATTAGATATCGATTTTACCAATTTATCCATTGAATTGATTAATTCTTTAAATTCCTCAAATGATATTGGCTGTAAAGGATCAACAGCTGAATTCTCAGGATCCGGGTGTACCTCAATCATAATCCCATCTGCTCCACTAGCTACGGAAGATAAAGACATTGGTTTTACCCAAGACCTCCAAAAAGTGGCGTGCGATGGGTCCACTATTATTGGTAGGTGTGTAACCTCTTGAGCAGCTGGTACAACTTGTAAATCTAGTAAAAAACGTGAAGTAGCTCTATGTGTATGAGGCACTGAAACCCCTCTTTCACATAATATGACTTTTTCATTTCCCTCTATTAATGCGTATTCAGCGGCCCCAAGCCAATCTCGAAGAGATGATCCATAATGCCTTTTAATCATTAAAGGTTTTTTTGTTTTTGCTGCGGCTGTAATTAAGGGGTAATTTTGCATATTTCGGGAACCTATTTGAAGTATATCAGCAACTTCACAAATCATATCTAAATACTTCTCCTCCATAACTTCTGTAATCACAGGTATATTAAATTTTTCTTTTGCAAGACCCAGCCAGCTTATTCCCTCCTCTCTTGTTTCGTTATATTTTTTGCTTCTATAAGGAAATGTCAGAGGTTTAAAAGCACCCCCTCTCAAAAAGTGAGCTCCTATTTCCTTAACATTTTTGGCAACATCCATAATAAGTTCTTTACTTTCAACCATATTTGGTCCAGCAAATATCGGAACTAAGTCTCCACCAAATTCTATCCCTGATATTTCAAACTTTGACTTATGTTCTGAATTTTTTTTCGCAGTAAGTGGAAACTTGGATTTTAAATCTTCATCACTAATATCTTTTCCAGGAAATTTATTGTCCATCTTAAATCATTTTTTTTTTAATTGAGTTAAAATTTTTTATATTGTTAACAATCATAAAAGCTTTTACAGCTTGAATGAGATTCATTTCTAGCCCATTATAAATTTTATTTCTATATTTTTTTGCATATTTTAATAATTTTGTTTTTTTTGGGTTATAAATTATATCAAAAACATCGATTTTCTTATTTTTTGAAAAAAATAAATCAACTTTTTTTGTGTCGTGAGTGATTAGATCTTTATTTAATTTTACAAAATTTGAACCCACTTTAAAATTAATTTTTTTTATAGAAGATAGTTTAGAAAAAGGTGAGAAATATTTTAGATTTTCAAATTTTTGACTCCCAACCCATGAATCAAAGCCAATGCTTGTTGTATTAACAATTAAATCATATTTTTTTTTATTAATAGAGGATAGATTATTAATTATACTGAACTTTTTCGTAAAAGAAATCTTTTTTAAAAAGTTAGATAATTTTTTTTTATTTCGATTGTAAAGAGTTAAATTTGAATTTTTAAAATATTTAACTATTGCTAAAATAACTGCTTTGGATGCTCCTCCACAACCAAAAATTAAAATTTTTTTCTTGTATTTTATTTTTTTTAGTGTCGAAAGCGCACCAAAATAATCTGTGTTGTATCCTACTAATTTTTGATTTCTTTTTACTATAGTGTTGATTGATCCAATTTTTTTTGCATCTGGATTTATAGTGTCGCAAAATTTTATCATATCAACCTTATATGGTGCTGTTATGGAACCACCAAGAAATAATGAATCTTTTTTTAAAAATTCAATAAAATTTTTTAATTTTTTTTTCTCAACGTCAGCAGGATACATTCTTATTCGAGATTTGTTTTTTTTATAGACTTTGTTCCATAGTGTAGGAGATCTTGCACCCTTAGAAGGGGTTAATCCAATAATAAGTGAATAATTTAAATTTTTTTTAATATTAATTTTATTTGTGATAAATCTATTGATATTTTTCATTATTGTTCAAACTTATCCTAATTTTGAAGAGATATTCTTATCATTAAATTTTATCCATTTTTTTTTCTCAAAACTCATATACATCATATTTAATAATTTAAGACTTGGTAAAGTCTCAATAGCTGTAAGGGGTTTTTCAAATTTTTTTTTTAAAGTAAAATCAATAATTGATTGAATTGATTTATTATGAGAGTTGCCATAACCGTTTTTTACTTTTTCCGAATTCTCACGGCACTTCAATTTCATATTTTTTTTATGTTTTTTCTTTAAGGATATGTGGTCAATTTTATTACAGCATAAACCTCCTAAGCTTAAGATTTCATCTTTCATTACAATATTTATTGATGCTTCATAATCAACTGGTCTGAGAGCTGTAGTAAAATTGCAAGTACATGTTAGATTGTTTTTGAATACTATTAATGCTGAGTGCGTGTCTTCAGCTTGTAAATTATTACTTTTATTAGAAATGTGACTAATAGATTTTAAGGGACTTCCAAATAAAAAGCACAAAATATCTATATAATGAATACCTTGTTGAGAGGCTACGCCGCCGTCCATTTTCCAATTTCCATGCCAGTCGTTATAATAACTTTGAGGTCTTGACCAACTAAGATTTAAAGATGAAAAAACTATATTTTTCCTTTTGTTTTGAATAAAATTTTTTAAAAAGCTTACCGACTTATTTAAACGATTTTGAAATATAACATAGAACTTAAGTTTTTTCTTTTTGGCTAGATTATTTAATTTCTTCAATTGATTAATTTTTAGAACAGGAGGTTTCTCGACAATCACATTATGATTATTTTCTAAACAAAGCTCGATGTGCTTAAAATGATTGCCAGACTCGGTTGCGATATAAATAAAATTATATTTTTTCTTTATAAAACCTTTAAAGCTTTCAGTGTATGGGCAATTAAATTTTTTTGAAAAAAATAAATTTTTTTTTTTATTCTTATCAAATACTCCTAATACTTTTGAGTTTTTCAGTTCATTTAAAAAAACGCTTGCAACTCTTTTTTCTATAACTCTTCCAAGACCTAAAATTCCAAAAGTTACAGTTTTCTTTTTCATAAAAATAAAATTAATTTTAGATCAATATACATTCTATAAAAATTTTTTTCAGTGCATAAATCAAGCCAATTGAGCTATTAGTACTGGTCAGCTACACGTATTACTACGCTTACACATCCAGCCTATCAACGTGGTGGTCTACCACGGCTCTATAGGAAGAACTAGTTTTGAGGTGAGTTTCCCGCTT
>MDTB01168309.1_pt1 | contig 45615 bp, 47 predicted proteins | sample 811161 | NCBI WGS metagenome assembly MDTB01 (sample SAMN05326650, study PRJNA326480) | marine metagenome | isolation source: seawater | place: Mediterranean Sea | collected 2009 | reverse complement strand
TCTCGGAAGAGTCTTACGACCTTCGCTGGATTGGTGCGCATGAGATAACCACTCTCACCGATGAAGCATCAGTACTTCGGATGTTACGTAAGTGGTGAGTCCTCCAAACGACTGAATAGTTTCGGTGGTCTGTGCATGAACGAGTTGCATGGCGGTGAATCTATGAACAAGCAGCCCCATCTAGACCTTCCGCAATAATAGTGACCTCGATCAGACTAATTTGAGCAGCGCTACACCCGCCTGGGTACAAATGATCTGATCAAACTGTCGCGACTCGCAAGGGAACGGTTCTCTCGGTTCGAGAATTTGGAGGTCATCAACGACACCGTTTAGGCGTGGACCGACACATGTCTGTCAGATGATTTTTCTGCAATTGTCGTGGCACAGTCATTTCACTGACTTGATCACGATACCGCCTTCCCTCTTAGAGCAGATTTATTACCGATGGATAGTCTGTTAGTACGTAAGGAACCGTAATCTGCGTGTCGTTACGAAGCTTGGACTAAGCGAATTCTGCAGGATTACGAGCAGTATGTGCCCTACTTACGCTACGAACTAAAGGTGGGGCTCCTCCGGTTCAACCGGGGAGAGAGCATCTTCGTGAGGTAAGTCGTCATATGTACCCACATTCATTGGTGATGACGGCTTACGAGTACATTGAACTACTGGTGATATATTCCGATGACGCGCTAGTACGTTGGTGACGTATCAGTAATGGGACCTGTGGTGTGGAGTTCGTTGGTAACGCTATAGATCCGAGCCCGAGGTTAGCAATCTAGACAGAACAACGCGCGGATCTGCCCGGTGTCTTCGATCGTCGGCGAGCGATGGACCAGTCCGGTGCCAACGTTTGCTGGATCACCTCTCGTGAGACCTACCCAGAATGTTTCGAACTGGCAGGGCTGACCATGTAAGAGTATGGACGCATTCGAGGCGCAGGTAGAGAGTGCCTCCCGATTGACCTGATTGTCTGGTATCCACTCCGTACCGGGTCCCTGGTACGTGCACATCAATCTCAGGTTTTGACGATCCAGGTGAAAACGCTTGCAGTCATTCTCATCGGTCGTGAGCAGGCGGAAGCGTATATTCTGGCCGTGGTTTATGCGACTGAACATCGTGATGAGTAGATGAAGATCGGATCTTAGACGGACGAAGCCATCGGGATCGAGACCCTGCGTGTTGAACAGGTTGATCAGGTCATCATCGAAGGTTGCGAGTGTCGTCCGGTGCCTGAAGTCGGGTAAGTCAGTCGCTTGCAGAACCGAGAGCTCTTGCGCGACTGATGTCTGTATAGGGCGACGCCATAGGCAAAGGTTAACTGCCGGATTCACCATCTTTCTCAGAACGTCGGAGTCATCACTGACATAGTGCGCAGTCAGGTCCAACGCTTTTTTTTCGGCAAGGGTTGCAATGACTCTAATCTCTTTGACTACATGATTGGGTCGAGCGTGAGTAACAGACGCTCACTGGATGTATGAGGTGAGCGATGAACGACGCCATCGAAATGATCGCTCCACTTGCCCCCTTTCAGGAGAGACCAGTTGCCGGTTGAGAGCTGTTGAATTTCCGTGTCAACTCGCGTTGGTGGTGCGGTGGTGTCGAGGTCGGCAAAAATGTCCCAATCGACATTGGGATTCGGAATCCAGTCTGTGCCTACGCCACTCAGCGTGATCAACATCCGACAATGCACAAAGTCCACGTGAAAGCGCGGACACATGGGTGCATTGAGGGTTTCCAGTCGAACGCCAATTTGTTCGCAATCCATAAGTACGCCGAGTAGTTCACACGCTTCAGCGATTTCATTAGATAAAACAGCAAGAACCTCTGCATTGATGTGATCAGGAAGTACCTTTGACGGAGCATCTGGATCGTTCGCCGCTTGCATCCAGCGAAGTTGTGGAACCTGGCGCGCACTGATCAGCTGATCGGCGAATGTTTTGCAGGTGCTGGTCTGAGGTCGCGTGACGCAGACTACTTCGACATCTTCGTCGTAAATTGCAGAAAAGTCCCCGAGCGCATCACTGACAACCTGTCTCATGCCTCATCCTCCTCGATCTCTGCAATCCACTCTGGAAACGGATCCGGCAGCATTTTCCATTGCTCTGGACCGGTCTCGATTTCACGATCGGTGAGTAGACATTGGTCCAGCGCTAGTGTCGCCTGTTCCTGATCCAGTCCCTGCCCGATGAAAACGATCTCCTGACGACGATCTCCATAGGGTGACTCGAACTTTGCTTCGATTGTATTGCGATGTTCGCCAGGGGCTGGCCAGTGCTCCATTGGGAGTGCAGCCCAGAACAATCCTGCGAAACCGTGATTCATGATCCCACCAGCTTGAGACCAGGATCCTGCCTGATCAAAGCGTGACGCCAGCCAGAAGTAGCCTTTCGAGCGCACCAAATTGCCGTAGCGCCAGCCTTCAACCAGGAAATCGTACAGCCGTTGTGGATGGAACGGTTTGCGTGCTCGATAGACGAAGCTTCCAATGCCGTACTCCTCGGTTTCCGGCGTATGTTCGCCACGCATTTCTGCCAGCCAGCCCGGCATGGTTTCGGCTTCAGACATGTCAAACTTGTTGGTGCCCAGGATGGCAGACGGTGAGATTTTCCCATGCTCCGCCGTGATCACTTCCGCTCGAGGGTTCAGTCTTCGGAGTGTGGCTAGGAGTGCATCAGCGTCCCTATGATCCAATAGATCCGTTTTTGTTACGACAATTACGTTACTGAATTCGACCTGGTCAATCAGCAGATCGGCAACGTTGCGTTCGTCATCATCGCCGATCTCCATGTTCCTTTCTTTTAGACTCTCTGCTTCGTTTAAAAGCCTGGGAAAATTAAAAGCGTCAACGACCGTGACCATGGTATCGAGTTGCGCCAACGAGGAGAGGGAACGACCAGACTCGTCCTCGAACGTAAAGGTCTCCGCCACGGGCAAGGGCTCAGAGACGCCGGTCGACTCGATAAGTAAATAATCAAAGCGCTGCTCCTCTGCAAGGCGCGCGACCTCGATCAGGAGATCCTCCCGAAGCGTGCAGCAGATGCAGCCATTGGTCATTTCCACCAGCTGCTCGTCCACTTGTTGTAAAGCGACATCCTCTCGCAAGAGGTCCGCATCGATATTGACTTCGCCCATGTCATTGACGATGACGGCGACCCGCAGCCCTTCCCGGTTATTGAGCACATGGTTCATCAAGGTGGTCTTGCCTGCGCCGAGAAATCCGGACAGCACAGTTACGGGTAGTGATGAGCCCATGGTGGCTTGAACCTGGAATTTGGTATAGACGTTATAACATAACATCGATTCAACCGATGCGGACACCCCTCATCGTGAGATTTTTCAGAATAATGGGCAGAGCGTTTGAACTCGGCGCGGGCAATGGAAAGCGTTCCGTGTGCGCCCAGGAGGCCGCCAGGTGCGGTCGCGAGGGTCCTTAGATTGTGTGACTGTCAATGTGTCGAACCAGCCCCCTCTTGTACTCACTTTAACAGCCAGTCATCCGCGATCTTTTCTGCTGCCATAATCACTGGCGCATTCAAATTGCCATTTGTAATGTGTGGGAAGATGGACGCGTCGACGATGTGAAGGTTCGAGACGCCATGGAGTTTACCCTTGGAGTCCACCACTGACTCGTTGTCGATACCCATGCGACAGGTCCCGCATGGGTGGTAGGCACTTTCTGCATGTTCACGGACAAAATGGTCCAGCTCGGAATCGGTCTGTGCATCTGCACCCGGCCGTATCTCGCCCCCCCGGACATCATCAAAAGCGGGTTGCGCAAAGATATCCCGAGCCGCGCGGATTGCGGATCGGAAGACCACCCAGTCAGGTTGTTCTGACATATAGTTGAACCGGATTAATGGAGGTTGTTGCGGATCCGTATTGACCAAGGATATCTGTCCTCGACTGACTGATAGCGTCGGACCCACGTGTGCCTGGAATCCATGCTCAGCCGATCGGGCACTGCCGTCGTATTGCATCGCCGCCGGCAGAAAATGAAACTGGATGTCGGGGTAAGGAACGGCATCACTACTCCGGATAAAACCACCGGTCTCGAAGTGATTAGTCGCACCCAGGCCGCTTCTGGTCAGCACCCATTCAAGCCCGATTTTTGCGCGCCCGAACAAACCAAGATTGCGGTACAGCGAGAGTGGTTGTGTGCAGGCTTGTTGTACATAGATTTCCAGATGGTCCATTAGGTTCTGTCCGACGCCAGGAAGATCTTGACGCACAGTGATGCCGTGCTCATGTAGATGCTCCGCTGGACCTATACCAGAGAGCATCAATAGCTGTGGCGAATTGATGGCGCCGGCGCACAGGAAGACCTGATCGGCGTACAATTTTGTCGTTGTGCCGCGGCGAACCACAGCTGCACCTCTCGCCTGAGACCCATCGAACAGAATCTTGGTGGTCAGGGCGTTGCTAAGGATGTTCAGATTCTCGCGATGGCTTGCCGGAAATAGATACGACAGTGCGGTCGATGCACGAATACCGTTAGAGACCGTCATCGGGAGTGTGCCAAAGCCTTCCTGCTCGTTGTCGTTCAAGTCGTCGCGCCTGCGATAACCCGCTTGTTCCGCAGCCATCAAAAAGCGGGTGTGAAGAGGATTCGTGAGCCTGCCGTCGGTGACAGACAACGGACCATCATGACCTTTGTAAGGATGAGGCGTGTCCAAGTCAGCAAAATGCTGCGCCTTTTTGAAATAGGAAAGCACATCGTCATAACCCCATCCCTCAGCGCCCATCTGCTGCCACCGGTCGAAATCGGCGGGATTCCCGCGCACGTAAACCATCCCGTTTATCGACGAGGAGCCACCCAGCAGGCGACCACGAGGGCAAAGCAGGCGACGATGGTTGAGATGAGGTTCCGGCTCGCTGGTATAACCCCAGTTGAATCGACGATGGCGGACCGGCAGATAGAAGGCGGATGGCATTCGTATCATTGGATGGCGGTCACTCCCACCTGCTTCAACCAAAGTAACGGTGCGGTGTGGGTCGACGCTTAATCGGTTGGCAAGCACGCAACCGGCAGAGCCTGCGCCAATGATGAGGACATCACTATGATGATTTTTTCTTGCCATCGCTATTGATTGGATGGACTAGGGGAATTTCGCTACGTTTGCCACCTCCCTTCGCTTATTAGGAGAACGCCTGCTGCAGTGCCTTCACGGTTTCCGAGATCAGTGTCTTACTGTCATCAAGGATGGGGGACAGCTGAAACAACAGATGGGGTTGTCCTTCCCATTGTTTGTGTTGAACACTGACACCTGCATCTGACAGCGCCTTGGCATAGTCGTTACCTTCATCCCGGATCGGATCATATTCACAAGTAGCGATGAAGGCAGGAGCGACATCGCTATGACTGTCTGCCAGAAGCGGTGACATGCGCCAGTCATTGGCCACCACCTGATGATCCTGATCACCTGCGAGATGGCGAAAAAAGTAATGCATCGAATCCAGCGTTAGAAAAGGCGCATCTTTGTTGTCGATGAGGGACTGTCGGATGTTCTCAGTGGTTCCTGGAATATGACCGTTTGCGTCAGTGGCAGGATAGATCAATACTTGCAGCTTGAGTACAAGGCCGGCGTCTCGCGCTGCCAATGCTACAAAGGCGGCAAGGTTTCCACCTGCGGAGTCTCCGGCGAGTGCGACATTGGAAGGTTCCCCGCCGAAATCTGCTGCGTTGGCGACAACGTGTTGCGTCGCTGCCCAGCAGTCATCGTGTGCGGCGGGGAATGGGTGCTCTGGTGCGAGTCGATAATCTACAGCAACAACAACGCAAGGAACTTGGTTCGCCAGCAGTCTGCATTCACGATCATGGCTCTCAAGATCACCTATCACCCAGCCGCCACCGTGAAAATAGATGACGACGGGAAGGGAGGTATCCGGTTGTGGTGAATAGACCCGCACGGGTATGTTGCCGGTAGGACCAGGAACGGTCCGATCTTCAACGCTCGTGACTTCTGGTACGTGACCGAGCATATTACCCAAAGCGCGATACCCTGCGCGCGCCTGATCTGGTGGTAGTTCGTGTGTCGCAGGTCGGCCTTCGTTGGCCGCGGCCATGGACTTGACGAGTGCTTCGGTCTGAGGATGTAGGGGCATGATCTTTCGTCACAATCTTGAGGGCTCACTTGCAGCATAGCGGGGTGTTTCCTTGTAGGCCAGGCAAACAAATCCTCAACAGTAGTGATTGTATGGCACACCTGACGATGTCTAAGCTGGAAGCGGGTCTTTAGACTATTACCCAGATTCCGAAATGTAGCCGCGGACTCGAAACGATCGTCCAGGGGCCAGGTGTGAGGAACGGAAAACCATCGAGGCACGAGAGTTGTCACTTGAGAAAGGATTTACGTGTTACAACTGTGAAGATCGCCCTAATGCCGACCGGGAAATGCAACTCAATATCATGAATGCATGTTCAACGGCGTTGGTCGCTCTGGATAGTGATCGATGGGCCCTGGCAGGGGATCAGTTATACGTGGATCTGGATTTCAGTCCTGTAGACCCGCGCGTCGAGTGGCGTCAGAGGTCAGTGGAATCTGACGAACGCGGATACCTGTCGCGTGAGCAATCGCGTTGGCGATCGCTGCAGGTGTTGGTCCGTGAAGGGCCTCTCCAGCCCCCAGAGACGGCAGCTTCGGGTTGTCGATGAGGTCGATGCAGACTGTCGGAATCTCTGAGAATTTTAAAATGGGGTAGCTGTCCCAGTTGGTTGATGTTGTGCCATATCGATCAAACGTGACCGACTCCTTCAACGACCAGCTGGCGGATTGGATAAAACCGCCCTCCAATTGGTTCCGCAGGCCATCTGGATCGACGACACGTCCTGCGTCCGCGACAATCACCGCGTGATCCAGCTCGGTAGCAAGCGTCTTCTCGTTGACTTGTAGAAACACACAAAGGGCAGCATAGGTTTGTCGATTCTTGTATTGCGCAAACGCAAACCCGTATCCTGTCTTATAACCGTCTCTGGGTTTTGGTAAATGTCTACTGGCCAGGTCAGCACACCGATTCAAGACTGCTCTCGCACGTTTGTCTGCCAAATGCTTCAATCTGAACGCGACTGGGTCCACGTTTTCCATAGATGCAAGCTCATCCATCGCTGATTCGATGGCGAAAACATTGGCGTAAGCGCCGAGTCCTCTTGTGGATGATGTTCGAATACGTTGATCCCGGTGCAGATGCTTAACAATTCGTCGATCAGGGAATCGATAGAGCGGATCAGCGTTTCGGTGGATACCGGAGTGATTGCCGCGTCCAGGTTGTGGGATTGGCCTGGGCAGCGCCTTGGCTTGCTCCCACGCAGCGATCAGGTTGGACGCACCCTGCATTCCGAAAGGACGTCCCGAGTGAGTCTGGCTGTAGATGTCGGCGCTCCAGTACTGAACGCGCCCGTGATCAATATTGGTGGCTACATCAATGACAGTAGCGGGGCTGTAGGGCTCAAAACGTTGCTCGTCCTCTCGTTCCCACTTCAGGAGAATGGGCGTTCCCGGAACATTGATGGCGAGCAGTGCAGCATCCATCGCGGCATCATCGGCGCCGTTGTGGCCGTAACAGCCCGCGTTTTCAGCATGAATGACAGTAACCTGATCGCGTGTCAACGAAAGCGCACCTGCAATGGCATCACGCAGAAGAGATGGGCCCTGTGCATGACTGTAGATTGTGAGGTGATTATCCTCCCACAGAGCGATAGCGGCGGACGGAGAGATGGATCCATGCATGTGCCAGGGCTTTGTGTAGGTCGCACGAAAGTGACAGGGAGGCACGTCCGGAATCGGCTCATCACCGGGTGTGCCGTCAACCACCAGTAGACCGATGTCGGTTTCTCGCAGCCAGTCCGTACCGTCGGTAAGCTCAAGTGACGGGTCTAATTGCCAGGTGATGGCATCCTGCAGGTGTTGGCGTGCTGACCGCGCCTGATTTTCATTCCGGCCGATAACACCGATAAAGTCACGATCTTGAATGGTTACGACACCTAACGAGGTATCGAGGGGGCGAACGTGGGTCGGCCGGTGGTGGATGGACGGTCCTCTCACGATGCGTCCGTGTTGCAGGTTGGGAATCTGCAAATCCTGAAGAAACGAACGTCCTCCCGTGAGTTTCCCAGGGAGATCGATTCTTGCGAGTAGTGTTTCAGATGCGGCCGCGATCTTTGGTGCTGGTTCGCCAGTTGCCTCCATGTCGATCTGTTTTCCGTTCAGAAGCTCGCTGAAGCTCAGACTTTCGTTTCCGCGATGCTGCTTTACAAGACCTTGCTCAATGTAGAGTGCATCACGCTCCACTTGAAGGTGTTGCGACGCGAGGTTGATCAGGTGGCATCTGACTTCTGCAGCAGCCTGCCGAACCGAAGCTCCAGTGGTTTCAATGGACATGCTCCCCGCGGTGATCCCTTCCTCTGGACCCTCTGATGTTCTGCCGGAAACCAGATCAATCCGGGATATCGGAAAGTCCAGTTCAAATGCGACGATCGAGGCAATCGCAGTCTTAATGCCCTGACCGAGTTCTACTTTGCCGGTTTGAACAATGAGCCGGTCATTCTCTATCAGGATCCAGGTGGACAACCTGGGATTGTGTTGCAGTGAAGACGGCAGGGTCACGAATCTTCTGCCGCTTTGAGAATGGCGTTAATGATCCGGTTATGCGCGCCGCATCGGCATAGATGTGCATCTAGCGCTGCCATAACATCAGATCTGCTTGGTGCAGGATTGGCATTGAGCAGCGCCGAGGCTGTGACCAGAATGCCCGAGAGGCAATATCCGCACTGACCAGCATTCAGATCCATAAACGCTTGCTGCAGTGGATGAGGAGTTTCTAATGTCCCCAACCCTTCAACCGTGGTCACTGCATCTTGAACCTCGCCTACGGTCGTCGTGCATGCGTACATCAAGTGACTACCGACTTTGACTCGACATGCTCCGCATTGTTCTTCGCCGCAGCCGAAACGAGGGCTTGCAAGGTCTAACTCATTGCGAAGTACATCCAGCAATGGCGTCTTGGGGTCGATCGCTACGGAGACTTCCCGGCGATTGACGATCAGATTCAGTGTTTTCATATCAATCCTAGTGCAGCGGATGACCAGGGACTGTGTCTATGGAGGTCCGGTCTATCGACAAGATCAACCACGCGCTCGTGAAACCAACGCCTCGACCATATAGAACGGCTAAAAAAACGACATACTTCATATCAGCTTTAGCCATTCGATGTGGGATGTGTACGTGGAGTCAATTTAATAAGTGGCAACTGGCCCGATGTCCCTCAGAGACAATCACCTCTGGTGGAGGCAGGGCACACTGAGTGGTCACATTCGGACAGCGATCTGCGAACCGGCAGCCAGGTCCAGGATTTACGGGTGATGAGACCTCACCGCGAATAGGCACCACGGTACGTGAACGTTCTGCCGCCGGGTCAGGTTCCGGATTGGATGCGATCAACAATTGTGTATAAGGATGCTGTGGATTGAAGAACACCTCATTGGCTGGTCCTTCTTCCACTATCTTGCCCAGATACATGACGGCCATTCGATCGCTGATGTAACGCACCATCGACAGGTCGTGTGCGATAAAGAGCAACGTCAATCCCATAGATGCTTTGAGTTCGCTTAATAGATTAATGATCTGCGCCTGTACCGAAACATCAAGTGCGGAGATCGGTTCGTCACAGACCACAAAGTCGGGTTTGATCATCAGCGCTCTGGCGATACCAATACGCTGCCGCTGCCCCCCGGAAAATTCGTGCGGATACCTTGTCATGTGATCCGGATGAAGACCGACGGCCTTAAGCCACTCAGTGACAGCCCTCGTCACCGCGGCTGCATCTGTACGCCCTTGGAGGCTGAGTGACTCACTAAGAATGTCATAGATCGTCATCCGTGGATTGAGTGACGCATACGGATCCTGAAAAATCATCTGCAGACGACGTGCATATCGCAGATGGTCTTGGGCGCGAAAACGGGTAGGTAGGAGTTCACCGTCGTAGCTGATGTCCCCCTGATCACGTGAGTGAAGTCCAACGATCATTCGGCCCAGTGTTGACTTGCCAGAACCGGACTCACCGACCAGCCCAACGACCTGCTCTTTGCCGATTGATAGAGAGACATCATCTACTGCGTGAAGCTGTTTCCCCCGTCCCATCGGAAAAAACTTGCTAACGTTGGTGAGCGCCATCATTAAGGTCTTCTCACTGGATTGTTGTGGACGGGCGCCAGTTCGTGGTGTAACCAGCATCGGGACTGATGTGAAGATGCATCGACGGCTGTGAGGTATGGCGGGTGTTCTGCACAGACCGACATGGCATGGGGACACCTTTTACAGTACCCGCAGCCTTTCGGTGGGGAAAACAGGTCAGGTGGGCTCCCTGGTATTGGCGAGAGCACCCGGTCAGGCTGCTGATTGGATGTCATGGCCTGCTGCAGTCCTTGATTGTACGGATGGGCAGGTTGGTAAAAGATGTCCTCAACCGATCCAGTTTCGACGATCTCCCCGGCATACATCACGGCGACCTGGTCTGCCATGCGAGCGACCACCGCTAGGTCATGGGTGATGAGAATGATTGACATCCCATTGTCTTGTTGCAGTGTTTGCATGAGCTCTAGGATCTGTGCCTGTATTGTGACATCCAGCGCTGTCGTCGGTTCGTCTGCAATCAGGATAGCCGGTTCGCAGGCAAGCGCTTGAGCGATCATGGCCCGTTGCAACATGCCTCCTGAGAATTCGAACGGATATTGATTGGCTCGCCGTCCAGGTTCAGGAATATGGGTGCGCGCAAGGAGTGATACGGCCTCGTCTTGTGCGTGTTTTCGCGAGTATTGCTTGTGGACAACCAACGTTTCGGCAATCTGATCGCCGATGCGCATGGTCGGATTTAACGATGTCATCGGATCCTGAAAGATCATGCCCATGTGGTGACCACGAATCCCTCGAGCGCCTATCGATAACAGGTCCTGGTCCTTGAACAATGCCCTGCCGTGCGTAATACGACCCGGCGGCATTGGGATCAGTCCCATGAGGCTTTGTACGGTCACAGATTTGCCGCAACCGGACTCTCCTACGATCGCGAGTGTCTGACCTGCGGTGAGGTCGAACGAAACGTTGCGGACTGCCTTGACGACACCGCCGAAGGTATCGAATTCGACGGCCAAATCGCGGACTGACAGGATGGAGTCCGTCATTCTCTGCCTCGCATGCGCGCGTCCAGCGCCTCAGTCAGTCCGTCTCCAAATAGATTAAAGGCCAGTACTGTAATGCTGATCAGCGCGGCTGGAAGAATCAATTCGTGCGGATGAGAGAGCATGGTTTTGACACCTTCGTTGCACATGGACCCCCAGGATGGCGTGGGTGGCGCTACACCCATGCCAATGAACGAGAGAAATGCTTCGGCGAAGATGGCCATTGGGACTGCGAAAGTGAACGTCACCAGCACGACTCCCATGGTGTTTGGCAGTATGTGACGGGCGATCAGGTAGTGGTTGCTGGCGCCCATCAATCTAGCCGCATCGATGTAACCCTGTTCTCGGATCTGGAGCACCTGACCTCTTACCAGTCGCGCAGTGGCCGGCCAACTCAGTAACACGAGGGCGACCAACATTGGTATGACACCGCTCTCGCCGGGTCCAATGCCAAATGCAATTTTGAAAAGGATCATGAAAAGCAGGAAGGGGAGTGCCACAACAAAGTCAGCTAAACGCATGAGAATGTTATCGATAGTCCCGCCAATGTAGCCGGAAAAGCCACCATAGGCGACCCCGAAAATGACGAAAGCAAGTGGAGCGATGACGCCGATGAAGAGCGATACACGCGCCCCTTCCATTAATCGTGCAAGCATATCTCTACCCAAATAGTCTGTGCCCAGCGGGTAGAAAGCCAGGGTTACCGTATCACCTGCCCTTGGATCTTCGGAAAGCCCCTGCTCAAGTGCATGTTCACGCGTAATGGCAAGCTGTGGGCGCAGCTGCAGTGTGGCATAGGTTTCGGCTTCATCGAAACCATCGGTCGTGACGACCGAATAGAAATAATCCTCCTGTTTGAGATTCAGGCGATCTTCGTATCCGTGAACGTTTCCGGTTTCGATGCTGCCCAGCGGCAATCCTAGGTCCTGCAGTGATGTGGGCGGTCGTGTATGGCGATAGATGTTGTAGCCACCTGCTTCCGCTACCGGCCGCCAGGTTATTCTCACTGATTGAGTATTAGGCGCTTCTGCGGCCCTAAGGCCCTCGGGGTTCGCCAGTTCCTCAGGAGGCAGATCTCCATATTCGGGTCGTGAGGGGTCGGTTGGCAGGACCCACCGTTCAAATGCTGAGACAACCAATGCATGTTTCGCGAGGCCAGGGGGTTGAGATGTCTGGTTCAGGTTCTGCTTGGATGCATCGACTGTCCAAAGGAGCGGTCCTCCTAGCGTGAAAACGGCAAGCGCAATCAGAATGTACATGGAGATGATCGCGCGGGTGTTCTGTTTGAATCGTCGCCAGGCATCTTGCCAGTACGACAGGGATGGTCGCGCCACGACTTCGTCAAGCTGACTCTTTTCAAGAGGCGCAAAGTCCTCGCGTTTGAGATCGTGTGCACGATAATTCACGCAGACACCCTCACACGCGGATCTATGAACCCATAGAGAATGTCGACGAGTATGACCATCAACACCAGGAAGGCGCCATAGAAAACAGTCGTTCCCATGATGACGGTGTAGTCCAGTTGCTGCACCGCCTGCACGAAATAGCGGCCAAGGCCAGGGATCGCGAAGACGTACTCAACGACAAAGCCACCTGTTGTAATCGCAGAAATCTGGGGTCCGAGTACAGTGACGACCGGTAAGATGGCGTTGCGAAGCTGGTGCCTCAGGAAAATTCGTTGTTTGGATAAGCCTTTTGCGTGTGCGGTCCGGATGTAGTCCTCGCCCATCACATCGATCATGGATGTACGCATAAGTCGCGTGAGCAGTGCCATCGTACCCAAACCCAGCACAAGCGCGGGCATCAGCATATGACTGAACGTTCCCCAGCCGGCGACTGGCAGAACCTTGACTCCAAATATTGCGTTCACATGGACCAAGGCGAGCTGGCCAGTGGCGGCGAAGACAAATCCCGGCACAGAGATGCCGAGGATGACAAGTAACATGATGAGGATGTCCGGGAGGCGGTTGCGATACAGAGCGGTAAGGGCACCCCATAAAATCCCACCTAGGGCGGCGATGATGATCGCGAGTATTCCCAGGATGGCCGAGACCGGAAAATGCTCACGAATGATGTCGTTAACCCGGCGATTTTGTTGCGTAAAGGAAATGCCGAAATCGCCCCGCAACATATTACTGATAAAAATGATGTACTGTTCCCCAAGGGGCTTGTCGAGACCGTAGCGGGCTTCCAGGTTCCTCCTGACCTCGTCGGATACCGCCCTGTCGTTCATTAGCGGATCGCCGGGTACGGCGTGCATGGCGAAAAACGTTGCGGTTGCAATGAACCAGATTGTGATTACACCTGCAAGCAATCGCTTAGCGATATATCGGAACATGGACTATGGGGCCTAGATGATGGATCTTTGAATCAGGGTAAGATCCGCGCCCGGGTGAAGTCCGGATCAACGCCGGTGACGCGTCTGACGACACCTCTCAATTTCGGATGTAACAGATAAATTACACCCTGCTCGTACTGAGGCAGCACGACGGCATCGTCAAACAGGATCTGTTGAGCGTTTGCCATAGCCTCCATACGCGTTAACGTATCGACACTGTTCATTGCGGTGCGTACGTGTTGGTCGTAGTCGGGATTGTTGTAGCGACCACGATTGTTCAGGTTCCAGCTGGCGAAAAGGTCACCAAAGGTCATGATGTCGTCGAAATCGGGCCCCCAGCCGGCGCCGACGATGTCAAAGTCACCAGAGGTCATTTTGGCGAGCCGTTGTTTAAAAATCTGCTTGTCGATACGGATGTCGAGGCCTAGATTGTTCAGTAGTTCGCCCTGGATGTACTCTGCTTGCTTGGATGCAGTGGGACTATCGCCGACGAGTAGAATAAGGGGTGGAATATCCCCGCCCAGCTCTTCCTTTGCCCGCGCTAGATATTCTCTTGCGCGCACAATGTTGCGCTCTGCTTTCGGCGCCGGATATTCATCCCGGAATTTGCCTTCGACACCGTCCAGCCAGACGGGAAAGACACTGATGCCGGGTAGGTTACCTGGGGTTGCAAGCACCTTGTTGACCATCTCGTCAGCATCGTAGGCGTATTGGATAGCGCGGCGAAGATTCAGGTTTGAGGTCAAGCGACCGTCCCGGTGGTTGTATTCAAGAAAGAACACGCTTCCTGTTATAAACGAGCGAATGCGCAGTTGGTTCGCCAACGCATCCTTGTAAGTGTCGCCATCGAGCGAGGTATAGGCAATCTTGTCGTCCAGGAAAAGATTCAATCGTGCCCGGGTATCGGACGTGATGTAGTCCGCATTGATCTCATTTAGAAAAATGTTGTCTCGGTCCCAGTAGTGTTCGTTTTTAATCATTCTGAGCGAAGCACCGTGTACCCAGTCTTCAAGTTTGAACGGGCCGTTCATCAGAAAATCGCCGGCGTCGGCGGCGTAGCGATCTCCTTTGGCTCGCACCATGTCCTCTTGAACAGGGAGGTAGGAGGCAAACGCACACAATTTGAGAAAATAGGCGGTTGGCCGTTCCAGCGTGACAACCAGCGTGTGATCATCCAGAGCATGGATCCCGAGGTCCGTAATCGGGCGCTCGCCCTTGTTGATGGCTTCGCCGTTTTTGACTGCATATAAGATGAAGGCATATTCGCTGGCCGTTCCTGGATCCAGTGCATTTCGCCATGAAAATACGAAATCATGCGCCGTCACGGGTTTGCCATCGCTCCACCTCGCGTCGTCTCGGAGCTGGAATGTATAGTCAAGATCTTGGACATCCCAGGATTTAGCAACGCCGGGTACTAGCCGACCTCGTCGATCATAACGAACAAGACCCTCCATCAGATGGCCCAGAACAAAGATACTCACCTGATCGGTCGCTTTCATGCTGTTCAGCTGTGGGGGTTCTTCGGTGAGTGAGATAGTGATGGTACGGGTTTCGCCGTTAACCGCCGCCTGGCTAACGATAGGGATGATCAGACAGAAGAACGCCCAAAGTCTCTGTTGGCCAAGGAATGAGATCACGTTTCTGATGGACACTAAAAACCCCCTTGTCACGGTCGCGGTCTTGGTGATAAGCAGCAATATCTGTGTGTTGGAGTGTATCAGTCGTCGATAAGTTTCCGGGAGCGAAAGCGTGAATCGGTCGATGTTTTCTAGATCAGGACGAATACGGTTTTCGCTGGTACCGCATGGGAGGATGATTGTTGAAGACTAAACACGGGTCTTTGGTTCGGCAGGTGAGGTCGATTCCTTTTTATACAATTCGACATCGGTAGTGGCATGGCTGCTGTAGCAGAGGTGCTCTGTCAGCATCTGGTCGACCTCTGTATCGATATCGGAAGACAGAGCGTCGCATCGTTTCCCGGTAGTCGGCGGGGCATTGCTCCGTCATTGTGGAGCATTTGACGCTCCATGGATCCCGCGACGAAACGGCCGCTGACAAGGTCGTATTGGAAAGAAATCCGGATATGAACCTCCAGCCGTCCGCGATCTGTATTGAACAGGTGTTTGACAAGCTTCCTGTCCACAACTGCGATCATGTGATCGCCGTGCTATGTGTTCTGAGTCATACTAGAACTGATGATAAACGGTGCGAAGCACTGTCCGAGTATGGTAGAACGAATTGTACTCTCTCAGATTGCATCAGAGCGAAAATGGTGGAGCTTCCCGATCTTGGCTATTACTCGGTGATCACTTACGCGGCGAACGTAGATGAGACTGCGGAATGCTACCGACGTCTTGGCTTTGAGTACGCAGGTTTCAACATTCCCGGTGAGTCACGCACTGTCGTACAAGGACACAACCTGATCGCATTCTTCGACTTTTACGAAAAACTTGATCTGAACTTCAGGGGGCCTGATATCCCAGTCCTTGCCACCGAGCTGAGGGCGTTGGGGTTTGAGATTGTGATCGCCAACGGCAGCACGCTGACTTGGGATGAGGATCGCAAGGCATACGCACATCAACTCCCTAACAACGACGTTGCACGCGGTATTCGCGAAAAGTATCCGGACATCCTTGAGTGTGGTGACTTCACAGTGAATGACCCGGACGGTCTAAGCCTCCACTTCAATACGAACCCTGGAGAGCGTGAGTCGTTGCTCGATAGCGCCGCTCACCCGGTATTCCCCAATGGTGTGTCACCCATACCAGTGACATTCCCGTTGGGTGATCTGGTGATTCGGCTGAGCGTGGTCGATCCGGATGCCAGCGCGAGTTTCTATCGCAGACTCGGATTTACAGCGAAGACGATTGAGGCGGGTACGCTGCTGCGGTACACCCGTGGCGGCACACATACTCCCCGCCCAGGATGTCCTGCCCTGCTGCTACAAGCCTCGGCCCAGACGGGTGCCGAGATTGCGTTTCTGTGTTCGGATGTAGATGCAGCAATCAGAGAAGTCGAAGCGGCAGGCGTCCCTGTTCAGGTGTCACCACCTGCGATTGTTGATCTGGATGCACGTGAGGTACAGCTGATATCGACGAGCGCCTGAATCTGGATCAGGATACGTTGCGCAGCAAATTGCCGACAACGCGTTCAAGGTGAACAAGCGAGTTGCAGACCTCCACCTGGTGGCAGGCGGCGGCATATTTCTTCATTTCAGAGTCACCCACTGACCAGCTCATCTTCGGCTCAGGGTTCAGCCAGATGACCCGCTGGCATTTGTCGTAGATCTCCCGCAGCACCTCGTTCTTGGGATCACCATAATTGTTGCGTGCATCCCCAAGAATGATGATAGTGGTTTTGTTGTTTACATCTTTCATACAGTGGCTTTTGAAGTCTGCCAGCATCTGACCGTAGTCCGTCGAGCCGTTGCCAAAGTCCCGCATGGTTTTCGCCATCGCGTCTTCAAGCGTACTGTGTTCGAAAAGATCGGTCACTTCTCCCAGATCAGATGAGAAGGCAAAAGATCGGATCTTGGGCAAAATCTCTGCGAGGCTAAATAGGAACATCAGGAGAAAGCGCGAGTAGTTGGAAACACTGCCACTGACGTCACAGATAGCCATAACCTTGGGGCGGTCGACTTTCTGGGCTTTCCACTTGATGTCGAAGAACATGCCATCGTATTGCATGTTCTTACGAAGGGTTTTGCGTATATCGAGCTGTCCGCGCTTAAACGTCTTTCGACGTTTGGAGTGGATCGAGATGAGCTTCTTGGCCATCTTGATCACCACCTCCTGCACGTCTTTGAAGTTGCGCTTTTCGATATTTGAAAGCTTGACCTTCTTGAGTAGTTCCTCGCGAAGTTGTTTGCCTGACTCATCCGCATGCAGGAAAAATTGCTTTTCGACATAGTCTCGAATTCGATCCCGAAGACGGTCTCGGTGCTTCTTCAGCGCACCAGACAGCATTTTCTGTTGGATGCCACCATGTCCCTGTAGCTCGGTGATTTCCTCGCCCAGGGCTTTGCCGCCCATCGCATCCATGATTTTGCGCGTATAGAGACCCTTTTGTGTAAACACCACGATGTCGGTAACGCCCACCTCACGTCCTGCTTCAACGAGTGCAACCGTGAGACGGTTCCGATCTCCGGACATGAGCATTCTGCCCAGTTCGGATTCTGGTTGAAGTTTCAGCTCGGGCAGATCTTCCGGTGTTGCACCGCTAGCACCCTGTCCACCGCCGGAACTCGCTTCACCGCTGTTGCCGGAGGCTTCAAAGTTACTATCTCCGTCTCCCTCGCCAGCGTTTTCATCATCTTCGTGACGCAGGAAATCGCTTTCTTCAAAGTGGTCGAAATTGAAGAAGTTCTCGAAACAGGTATCGAAAGCCTCTTTCTCCTCCGGTGTTTTTGACAGGACCAGTGCGAGTGAGTTTTTAAGGAACTCTCTATCGTCATAGCCTACTCGATCTAGGCACGCCATTGCGTCAAGCGTTTCTGCAGGCGACACCTTGATTTCCGCGGTGCGCAGGGTCTTGACGAATTCGACGAGCGTCTGGTCCATGGCCTAATCTACGCGTCCTTCAACGCCTTGTTTGTTAGCGTTGCGATTTCCGGTTCGACCGACTCAATATCCTCTTGGAATTTAAGGATCACATTCAGTGTCTGGTTCACGAGATCTTGGTCGAGCGTTTCGCTATGGAGAAGGATCAACGTCCGTGCCCAGTCGATCGTTTCACTGATGGCGGGGACCTTCTTCAGATCCATTTCGCGTAATTCCTGCACAAAGTTCACGAGCTGACTGCGCAGATTCTCTGCAATTTCCGGAACCCGTGCATGAATAATCTGTTTTTCAAGGTCCGCGTCGGGGAACGGAATATACAGATGCAGACAGCGTCTCTTGAGTGCATCACTGATCTCGCGCGTATTGTTGCTGGTTAGGAAGACCAGCGGTTTTCGATCTGTGTGTGCCTTGACAGTCCCGATTTCCGGGATCGAGACTTGAAAGTCGGACAGCATTTCAAGCAATAGCGATTCGAATTCGTGGTCGGACTTATCCACTTCGTCGATGAGTAACACACAGCCTTCGTTCGAACGCAGGGCCTTCAATAGCGGACGCGGTTCAAGAAACTCGTTGGAAAAGAAGATATCTCCGAATTCGTGCAGTTTCTCTATAGACTGTGAGAGACCTTTTGCGCCCTGCAGGACTTCGTCTAGAGTCTCTTTCAGGACCTGTGTATAGAGGAGCTGTTTTCCATATTTCCACTCATAGATCGCTTTCGATTCGTCCAGTCCTTCGTAACATTGCAGACGGATGCACTCGAGATCGAGTAACTCTGCTGTAGTTTTGGCAAGTTCGGTCTTGCCAACGCCAGGCGGCCCTTCTATTAGGACGGGCTTTTCCAGGTGGTATGCCAGAAACACGGCTGTCGCGATCTGCTTGTTCGCAATGTAGTTACGGCTTTCAAAGTTCTGTTGAATCACATCAACACTGGCAAGCCGGTAATCGTTTTTAAGCGCCACTTTTTGGCCCCTTTCTTGTTTCCTGGGTGCGGTGTCTTGGGTTCGGTGTTATTGCTGGCGATCGATCCGAAGATCATGCGAACTAACCGGGAACACAAAAGCCCATCATTATCTAGGTGTGCTCAGGGTTTGTACAGCAACGGCAGTTGCCCTATCGTTCCTGATCACCATTGATGATGACTACCCTTAGTTTCTGATTTTCCGTGTAAACGGATTAATCCTTCTTGGGCGGTCGACGCGATCAGTCTTCCTCCTCGATCAAAAAAAGCGCCACGGCTGAAACCCCTTGCGCCGCCTGAAAACGGGCTGTCCTGATCGTAGAGCAGCCACTCGTCCGTCCGAAACGGACGATGAAACCACATAGCATGATCTAGCGACGCAACCTGAAAGTTGTCATCCGTCCATGCAATAGCGTGTGGCCGATAGCTGGTGTCAAGCAGTGTCATATCGGATGCATAAGCGAGAAGGCACTGGTGGAGCCTTACGCCGTCCGGCATCGTATCAACTGTTCGGATCCAGGTTCTCTGCAGTGGATCTCTTGGTTCCGGCGAAAATTCATTGAAATTGTCGGTGAACCGCATCTCAATCGGTTCGGGTCGATCTAGCCAGGTATGATCCTGCGTACCACCCCGTTCTCTTATAAAAGACTCTCGCCTTTCACGCATGCTAACGGAATCATCAGGGGGCGATGCCTCTGGCATGGTGACCTGATGGTCGAGCCCGGGCTCCACGACCTGAAATGACGCTGACATATTGAAGATGGCCTGGCCTCGTTGAATCGCCACAACACGGCGTGTCGTAAAGCTTTTGCCATCTCGAATACGATCAACCTGATAGAGGATTGGAATCGTAGTATCACCAGGTCGCAGGAAGTAGCCGTGTAGTGAATGTGCTATGCGATCTTCGTCAGGGACAGTTCTCGACGCAGCAACGAGTGCTTGCCCCAGAACCTGGCCACCATAGACGCGTTGCCAGCCTGTCTTGGGACTAACACCCAGATACATGTCCTCCTCTATCTTCTCAAGATCTAGGAGATCAAGAAGATCTGCAAGCACTTGGTTCATCTAGTACTTGTACTGTTCAATCTTGTAAGGACCTGTCACAGGCACGTTGATATAGTCCGCCTGTTTCTGAGTGAGCTGTGTAAGCACACCGCCGAACCCTGCGACCATGAGGCTGGCGACTTCTTCGTCCAGCTTCTTGGGGAGCACTTCAACGGTGATGGGTTCACGTTGATCGTCGTCGTGATCAGCCCACTTGCGTTCGTACAGATAGATCTGGGCGAGCACCTGATTGGCGAATGAACCATCCATGATTCTGGACGGGTGTCCGGTCGCATTACCCAGGTTTACCAATCGACCTTCCGAGAGGAGAATCAGGTAGTCGCGAGGATTATCGCTCCGATAGACCATGTGAACCTGCTCTTTGACCTCTGCCCAGCGCCAATTGTCACGCATGTAGTGGGTATCGATCTCGGTATCGAAGTGTCCAATATTGCATACGATCGCACCGGATTGCAGGCTGCGCAGCATGTTACTGTCACAGACGTTCACGTTACCGGTACAGGTGACCAGCAGGTCGATGTTGCCCATGAGCCTTCTATCTATGCTCTCGAGTGATCCATCATTGATGCCATTCATATAGGGAGACACGATTTCGTAGCCGTCCATACAGGCTTGCATGGCACAGATTGGATCGACTTCGACAACCTTCACGATCATACCTTCCTGGCGAAGACTTTGTGCAGAGCCCTTTCCAACATCGCCGTATCCGATAACTAATGCCTGTTTACCCATCATCAGCATGTCGGTGGCCCGCTTGACGGCATCGTTTAGGCTGTGACGACAGCCATATTTATTGTCGTTCTTCGATTTGGTGACGGAATCGTTGACATTGATGCAAGGGACTTTGAGTTCTTGTTTCTCCAGCATCTCGTAGAGTCGATGTACGCCGGTCGTTGTTTCCTCCGTAATGCCATGGATCTTGTTCAGCATATCGGGGTAGTCCTCGTGGACCATCGCCGTGAGGTCGCCGCCATCGTCGAGAATCATATTCGCATCCCAGGGCTCTCCATCCTTTTCAATGGTCTGGCGGATGCACCAGAGAAACTCTTCTTCGGTTTCACCTTTCCACGCGAATACCGGAACGCCGCTTGCGGCGATCGCTGCCGCTGCGTGATCCTGGGTCGAGAAAATATTGCATGAAGACCAACGGACGTCGGCGCCAAGATCAACGAGAGTCTCGATGAGTACGGCGGTCTGGATCGTCATGTGAATGCACCCCATGATGCGTGCGTCGGCTAAAGGTTGCTCATCGCGATACTTGTCCCGCAGCGCCATCAGCGCAGGCATTTCGGCTTCTGCAAGCGTGATCTCGGCGCGACCGAAATCAGCCAGGGACATATTTGCAACTTTAAAGTCATCCGCCATGTCGTTACTCCTTTTTGATACGAAAAGCATGTGATTATGAAAGCGTCGGTGAATACCTAAATTGTCGAAGTTGGATCTGAAAGCCGTTGTTGAGACCAAGGAAGCTCTGTTTTTCAGGAGTGAATCCAGCGTCCTCACTCCAATGAGTCAGGTCAACAGGGTCGAAACCCAGCCACTGATCCCCACAAGTCTCTCTCGCCCAGTCCTGCTTGTGTGGTGATAGGTCTGCTATCAATAACGTCCCGCCGGGCTTCAGTTGTCTTGCGGCGTCCTGGAAAAACATAGACGGTGAGGAAAGATGATGCAGCACCATGTTGAGCACGATGAGTTCTACCATCGGCCCATCAAAATCGCTGATGTCGGCTTCAAGGAATCGAACACGACGCGAACAGGTCGTATTCAGCCGCACTCTGGCTTTCTGGAGCATTGATATCGAATGATCCATTGCGGTGACCCTTTTGAACTGATCAGCCAGCCTCGATAACAAAGGACTTTCACCAGGTCCAATCTCTATCACGCTCGACGAACGTGGGAGTTCTTCCAGCCACTCGCATAAAGTTGGCAAGTAACTTTCTATGGGCGCGATAAGGTCCTGATTCTCTGAAATCTGGTCTGCGCGTCGTGCAAAAAATGACTGTGATCGTTGAGCCCTCTGTCGGTGAACTCTACTGACCCCGAGCGTGACAGCGGTTGTGACGGGTTCAAGGTCGACAGTGTCATAGAGTTTTTGTTTGAGACCCGAGAATGGGTCAGCGTCGGCGGTGAGAGCCCGTCGGTAGAAGACGGAGGTGCCCTCCTTACGGGTTTGTACCAGACCTGCGGATGCAAGAATCTTCAGATGGTGTGTCATATTGGGTTGAGCGACGTTGAAGACCTGGCAGAGCTCAGTCACACCGAAGGACTCGTTTCGCAGGATGCCCAGGATTTGCAATCGCAATTTATCACCGCTGGCTTTACAGACGACCAAAAGGTCTCCGGTGGCCTCACGCTTTAGCAGGGCGCTCATCTTTGAACTTAGCGTACATCCAATAAATGTGATCGTTATAGTGTGACCTAGAATAAACATCAACATATTTTGATGTTTATTGAAGTGTGTTGGGCGACATACTGGGTGTATGCGAGTGGTAGCGACATTCGTGGCGCGATCAGCCAGCTCCAGGTGGTGTGCATTACGGAAGAAGGCCGGATACTTTTTCGTGGCACACTACAGAACAATCAGAATTTCGTTTCTGGTTTTGCAGGCGTTAAACGATGCTCTTGCCGCGAGTGCATCAAGAGAATCAGGCGAGTGATCCTGACATTGTCGTCCAATAGGCGCCAAAAGCTCGTCAGGCGTTGCAGTCCTTCAAGCATTAGCAGTCCGCAAACATGTCGAAACAGTTTGAGTCCTCTACCCTTAGGCCACTTGGGCAGGATGCAATCCTCGCACATGGTCTCTCGTAGAAGATTAGCGATTGCAGCTCAACATGGGGATTGCGCCGAAAGAGGGACAGGGCATCAATATCGGCACCAACCGAGACATAGATAATAGTCTGACACCGCCTCTACGGGCTGCCGCCAAGCGGGGTGGGGTGGGAGACCGCGATCCAGGCAGGACATCGACCCCCTGAATCCGCTCAGAAAGGCCGGTGCTCAAAGGATCGATCAACCATCTGATACTCATCAGATGGCGGCCATCAGTTCCTCGGTTTGTTCGCGATACAGCGATAAGGTCACACGAACGGTGACACCCCGCCGATTGAGTAGGTTGACCGCGCTGACCTGGCCACCATGATGTTCGGCGATCACCCGGACGACATAGAGACCCATCCCAAAGTGAAGACGATTGTCGGGATTGTTCTGACGAACCGAAACCATGGAATCGAAAATATTATCCAATTCTTCACGGGGTATAGTCGGCCCTTCGTTCGTGACAAACAGCGTCAACTCGTTAGCATCAGTTGTGAGCCCGACGGTAATCGTGGTACCTGGGACTGAGAAATCGACCGCGTTGTCGATGAGTTTGTCGAGTAACTGTTCGATGCGATAGTCGGAGACTGCGCTCAAAACGCGTTTATGGGTACCTCGATATTCGAAGTGAGCCTTTGGGTGGAGCACGCGACAGTTATTCAGGTAGTTATTAACTAATTCACGAAGATCGATGACTTCAAAATCGTCTGCTTCCAATGCCTCTTCGAGACTGGCTGCATCGGCCAAATTCTGGACGATCATGCCGATGCGCAGCACCGCACGCTGGGCGCTGTCCAGATACTTTGCACGATGGTCAGGTTGTTCTTCGGAAGCAAGGTTCTGCAGCGATGTTGAGAGCGCGTTGAGCGGATTGTTGATTTCGTGGCGTAGTGTTCGAGGCATGTTCTCCAGGAACTGGTTGTGCTGATGGAGCCGGGACAGCATGTTGGAAATATTGCGAGCCAGGTCGCCAATCTCATCGCCCGACTCTGTCTCGCTATAGATGCGGTTGGTTTTGAGCCGTCCGTAGGCATCGATCGCGTCCGTGGTTTCTGCACCAAGTTTTCGGATGCGTCGCGCGAGGGTCACGGAGAATGCCATTACCAGCGCGACAAATATGAAGAGGGCTAGGACTGAGAAATTGACGATGCGACCAAGTGCATCGCGCCGCAGTTCAAGAATCCGTTCGGTGTTTTGCGTCAGCACGACGGTGCCTATCGTATCGTCCTGCGCGATGATCGGGTGTGCGGCAATGATGACTTCGCCTTCCTGTTGCGTAAAGCGCAGTTGATGGTTAGGAGTACCTTCCAGGGAGGTACTGATGACCTGATCCGCAGCCAACGGGTTGAAATCAATATCTCTCGCGACCATTGCCGAGAAGATGGCATCAACAGGACCACTGGTGAGGGAGAGAAATCGATCGATGGCGCTGGCATCTTCGTTGTTGGGTTCCAGCGTAGTGGCAGCGTCGTAGCTACCCACTTCTGCACGGACCCTTTTGCTGGTATCGATAACCTGGATATTGGCGCCGGAGTACCCCAGCCCCTGAATGATCTTCAATACTTCGGGTGACTTCAATAGTACTAGGCCATAGGCTTCATGACCGGCGGAAGGCAAGGTGCTGGTAATCGACTCGATGGATCTTTCCACCGCGTCGTCCACGTCGACGACTGCGAGTCCAAATTGACGGGTTGATCCCAGCATGGCGAGTGGAAATCGGAACTCGGCGATGTAGCCATCCGATGTCTCACTGACAAATCCCTGGACGCGATTGTCGGCACCCGATTGTGTCGCGTAGCGCCATTCGTCGTCGATATCATAAGCCGTGGTGACACCTGGCGCCGGCATGGTGATTACCATTTTCCGATTTTGGTCGAGTGCGTCGGTGTAGTTCAGGCGAAGGTGGTCGGACACGTCAAGGCGAAGGATCGTGCTGTCGCGAAAAACCAGTTGATCGTCAATAACCCGGGCCAGTACATAGACCAGTTCGTTGTGTTCGCCCAGGAGTAGATAGAACTGTGTTCCGGCTTCGGTCTGCTCGGGTTCCTCGCCAAACTGGAGATCGAAATCAAGAATGTCCTCCCAGTCGTTGTCCTTGCCGTCGATCCTAACGGGAGACTCGAGGGGATGTGCATACAGTTGATCATAGCCATCGGGTGACAAAGGTAGTTCGTGAAACAAGTCGGTGCGACCGTTTAGCAGGGTGCTGATACCTTCAGCGGTCAGTCGTTGAGCGTTGGCCTGGCTATCAATCAGGAAGGCTTCCATTTCCCGAAGGTACAGGTAACTGAACCATGGGATAACCACCATGGTGAGGCTCATGATGATGAACAGCTTAGTGGCGAGTCTGGGTCCGCTGAAGCTGAATAGACGTTTCAGCATTGTCGGGCCCGCCCCTTAACCTGCAGACCAGCGATACCCATAACCATATTCACTTTTGATAGCGTTGAAGTCCGGGTCGATGGTCTCGAACTTCTTCCGGATGTTACGCATGTGGGTATTGATAGTGTTGTTGGTGACCAGTGACTGCATGGTGGCGTTCATTAATGTTCCGTAGGACACCGCGTGGCCTGGGAGGCGCACCAGTTTAGCGAGCATTCTGAATTCGGTACCCGACAGGTTGATCGCGTTGCCTTGCCAGGAAACGAGAAGGGCCTCCTGATCGATACTAAGATCACCGATTACCTTCGCAGAGTTAGAACCAGTGGCGTTGGACTGGTTGCGTGCCTCACTGATACGCAGGAGGGACGAGATCCTTTCTGCAAGATAATCCAGCGTGATTGGTTTGGGGAGATAGTCCCAGGCACCGAGTCTGAGTCCACTTATCTTGTCGATCTCTTTAATGCGCTCTGTCAGAAAAATTACAGGCAACGAGGGGGCACGTGACAGCAACTCTCGACAGATCTCGAAACCGGCATCGACCTCATCACCGAGAATAATGTCTAGAATCACGAGTTCTGGAAGTTCTTTTTCAAAACCAGCGATGGCGTCGTCGCGACTGCTGTAAGCGATCACGTCGTAACCTTTTCTCGTAATCGCGTCGACATAATTGCTTTGCTGATCAGGATCATCTTCTACGATCGCTATGCGTTTGGCCATCTTGTCTCGTACCCTGCTTTTTATTCAGCGTATTGGTCAGCGTGTCAGATTGGAGTGAGCAGCTTTTATGGGATCGATCCTATCGTTGTAATTCCTGACAAGCCACTTAAGTTCACTCCGCGCCCTTCCGAAGATTGTCGACGAGCGGTCTCATCTTAGCACTAGAGGGCACGGTTCATACTTTCTCCAGCATTGTTCCGCCGATCTTTCACTTTCCTTCAACGCGTACTTAGACTTTCACAGGTTAACTTGGAACTTCGGATTAACAGGCAACATCGCCATGAAAGTTTTTGTACCACATGAAATGTTGGAGGGTCAGGGCAGCTACCTGCAGACCTCAGGTCTGATGGTTCCTCTGAACCCTGCGTCTATCAAGCTGCGCGGTGTCTCTCTCAATGAAATGCCAGCAGGTTGGATGATTGAAGAAGCGCCGATCTCTGAACGACTTGCCACCGAACCGGTCTAGGTCCGCAGGTCGCATACGATCCTCCAAAAGTCTGGTAGGGCTGACTTTCCTTGGATAGCGGTTAGTCTGGCCGGGTTTTGTCAAGATCGGCATTCATCAGCTGTCTAGAAACTCTAAATCCCTACGAGCTCTCTACGTCCATAAAGTCGCATCCATCAACGCTCTCGGTTTACTAAATCTCTGGCTCTGGTGAATCTAACTAGCTCTAGAGCTTAGACCTTGGTTTCGGTCTTTGCTCAATATCGCCTCCATACTCTGATCTGTACGACCAGTTCTTGACCGCTCAGCTCTATCGGGCTGATCAGACCTTGCGCAGATCTTGGTTGTTTTGCGCCCGAAATCTCCATCATTCTTTGCTTACTTTGTGATTGACATAATATGTCAGAGCGCCCCACAATGACGGAATGGAGTTTCTCGTAAATGCGTTCGGTTGGTTGGTCGCAGGAGTGTTGCTGATGCTCGCCGAAATCATCGTCCCTGGGGGCATTGTCTTCTTTCTCGGGCTCGCCAGTGTGGTTGTCGCGCTTGCGATATGGCTGGGGATCGTCAGCACGTGGACTGGTGCGATGATGACGTTCATGTTGGGGTCGATGGCACTGATCATCGCGCTACGGGGGCTTCTATCAGGGATGGCTGAAGGAGAGTCTACAAAAGGCAATACCATCGAAATCCTGGATGACATCGACGAGTTTGTGACGGTCATTGAACGGATCGGTCCTGGTGATGCAGAAGGACTTGTCAGTTTTCGCGGGACCGATTGGAAGGCGGTCGGCGATGGTCGGGAGATTGCCGCAGGCGAGAACGCGCGTATTGTTTCCCGGGAGAACATTACACTGGTGGTCGTGCCTACGGACGCTAACCCGCCGCAAGTGTAAGGATATGAGTCGACGCCTATAAATTGATAGGAACCGAGGGGACGTAAGATGCTTGGATTCACCTTGACGATGATCATTCTGGTCATCGCCTTTATCTTTTACCACCTGATTCTCATTGTGCCGATGCGCGAAGCCTGTGTTATCGAGCGGTTGGGCAAGTTTAAAGGTGTGCTTGATCCAGGACTGCATCTGCTGATTCCGTTCGTAGACCGGGTTGCTCACCGGCACGAAATCCGGGAGCAGTGCCTCAACATTCCACATCAGAGCTGTATCTCAAGAGACAATATCCAGGTCGACGTTGATGGTTTGCTCTACATCAAGGTGATGGATCCTTACAAAGCGAGTTATGGGATTGAGGACTACCTTGTTGCAGCGGTGAATCTGGCGCAGACGACGGTGCGATCCGAGGTCGGCAAACTAACCCTGGGTGAGACTTTCTCCGAGCGCGAGAAACTGAACGAAACCATCGTCAGAGAAATCGATGATGCATCAGAACCCTGGGGTATCAAGGTGTTGCGCTATGAGGTCATGAACATCACGCCTTCGGTAAACGTGATCGATACGCTTGAGAAACAGATGGAGGCCGAGCGCCAGAAGCGAGCAGAGATCACGCTTGCAAATGCAGAGAGGGATTCAACGATTAACCTGTCCGAAGGCGATCGACAGGAAGCCATCAATCTTTCGGAAGGAGAGCGGCAAAAGCGCATTAACGAGGCATTGGGGCGGGCAAAGGAGATCACGATTCTCGCTGAAGCAACTGCGGAAGGGATGCGTTTGATAGCGAGTGCGATCAATGAGCCCGGTGGTGCGCAAGCCATGAATCTGGAACTTGTCGGTTCTTACGTGAGCCGGATTGACGCGCTGTTTAAAGAAGCCGATATATCTGTCGTCCCGAGAGAGTTAGCTCGGATGGAGGGTTTCTTTGAAGGGATGGATCAGGTGTCTCAGACCATCAAGGGAGGACAGTAATCATGGATATTGTGGTCACCGGTATCTGGGGTGTCATATTCCTCATCTTCATCATCAAGGTGTTCCAGTCGATCAGACTGGTCTCGACTCAGACTGCGCATATTGTCGAAAGGCTGGGTCGATATCGGAAGACACTTGAGGCTGGCTTCCATCTGCTGATCCCCTTCGTCGATAAAGTGACTTATGTGCAGGATCTCCGTGAGGAGGCGATCGATGTGCCTCCTCAGGAGTGTTTCACCAGCGACGAGGTGAAGGTGACGGTTGACGGTGTGATCTATATTCAGATTACGGATCCGATCAAGGCCTGCTATGGGATTGTGGACTATCGGGATGCCGCGGTTCAGCTGGCAAAAACGACCACTCGGTCAGTTATTGGCACGTTGCCGCTGGACAGGACGTTTGAAGAGAGGGATCTGATCAGTGCCAAGGTCGTCGAAGTCCTCGACCAGGCCGGAAACATCTGGGGGATTCGTGTTCACCGATATGAGATCAAGAATATAACGCCGCCCACGACGGTTCGTAACGCGATGGAGAAACAGGTCACGGCAGAGCGTGATCGGCGCGCAATCCTGGCAGCGAGTGAGGGTGAACGTCAGAGCAAGATCAATCGTTCTGAAGGTGTGAAGAAAGAGGTCATCAATATTTCGGAAGGTGAGATGCAGCGTCGGATCAACGAAGCGGAAGGACAGGCAGAGGAGATTCTTGCAATCGCACGCGCAACGGCTGAGTCCATCACAAAAATCGCTGCCGTGACCCGCGAGGAAGGTGGCACTGAGGCACTCAAACTCCAGATGAACGAGCGATACGTCAATACAATCCGAAATCTTGAGAATGCCCGGATCATTCTTCCAGCAAATGTGCTGGAGTTGAAATCGTGGCTCGACAACCTGCACTTGAACGAGCTGCTGGATTCTCACCGGGACGACAACACGGACCCAGACCGCGGCGAGGATGACCGCTAAATTGAAAGACTGGGTTTATTAGTAGTACCGCTACTTCAAGCTTATATAGGATTTTCCTTCGAAAGCCTTGATTTGATTGGTCGGGATGGCGAGATTTGAACTCACGACCCCTGCCTCCCGAAGACAGTGCTCTACCAGGCTGAGCTACACCCCGACGCGGTCCCGATTATAGATTGGTCCCTGATAGATGGCGAGTGATGCCACAATCAGTGCGTGAACCTATCAAGCGACATCCCTGTTATATGTAGGGCGCTTTACAAGGTCCGTGAAGCAAAGAAAAGTAAAGCCATTTAGATGCCCTACAGTCCGAGGCGGCAACACAGACCCCGGTGCATGGCGGTTAGAGTTGCTTCAGTGCTCCCGGGCTACTGCGAAGTCAGCCAGCGCGATCATATTGTCCCGATAGCTTGAGGCTGGAAGATGACAGACCATTTCGCGTGCAAGGTCCCGCTCGGTGGTAGCCAGCTCGCGAGTGTAATCCAGAGCACCGTTGTTCTGAACAATCCTAACAATCTCATTGAGGTTCTCTGCGCTACGCTGCTGGATAGCGGTGCGAACGATCTCAGCGTCCTTTTTATCGCCTTCGCGCATCGTGACGATCAGTGGCAGGGTGACTTTGCCTTCCGCGAGGTCGTCTCCGATGTTCTTGCCTAATAGCTCTGTAGAACCTTCATAGTCGAGCACGTCATCAATCAGCTGAAACGCCATGCCGAGATGAAGTCCAAAATCTGACAATGCCTGTTCATGTTCGACCTGGCCCGACAGTGCGACGGCACTGTGCGACGCAGCCTGAAACAAGGTGGCGGTCTTGCGTTTGATAACCTGAAGGTAGATTTTTTCGGTGATGTGGGGATTGCCTAAGTTCGCTAACTGCTGCACCTCGCCTTCGGCGATAATATTGGTGGAATGAGACAGTATCTGCATCACCTTCATATGGCCGATCTCAACCATCATCTCAAAGGCCCGTGAGTGGAGGAAGTCACCGACCAGCACACTGGCTGGGTTGCCCCATGCTGCGTTGACGGTCTCCCTACCTCGACGAAGGTTAGATGCGTCCACTACATCGTCATGAAGCAACATAGCGGTATGAAGAAATTCGATCACGGCGGCCAGTTTCAGGCGATCTTTCCCTAGATAACCGCAGGCGTTTGTGGTGAGCAGCACGACCAGCGGACGAAGTCTTTTGCCCCCTGCCTCAACGAGATAGTGACCAATTTCCTCGACGAGAGGTACGCGCGAACAGAGTCGATCGATAATCAGTCGGTCTACGGCACTGAAATCTTTCTCTACGACGGCGTGGAACGGATATTTCATCAGTCAGCGGGCAGGATGGGTGCACAAAAAGGAAACGCTAGCATACGAAATGCGGCCGCTGGATGCTACGAGCGCATCCTCAGAGCAGGTGTCGTGTGATGGCCTCTGTATATAGGGCTCTAGTCTGTTGGTTCTAGCGGATGTGGTTGATATACAAGGCTCAGGTCTCGTAGAATGCGGCCCCGGCATCGGTGACGCTGAGGTGAGGCCAGTCCGTCAGCAGCGACCAGATGCGATAGTTTTATTAATGACCACCTATGACCGAGGTTACTGAGGCGATGTACGCTGTTTTTGAAAGCGGTGGCAAACAACACCGTGTTGAACCAGGTGAGGTTCTCAATTTAGAGAAACTCGATGTCGAAGCAGGCAGTACCGTCGAGTTCGACAGAGTAATGCTGGTTGGAGAGGGCGATGATGTCAAGATCGGTGCGCCTTATGTGGATGGTGGCAAGGTGTCCGCTGAGGTGATTACCCACGGTCGTGGTAAGAAGGTCACCATCGTCAAGATGCGCCGTCGTAAGCACTACCGGCGCCAGGCAGGGCATCGCCAGGCTTTTACGCAAGTGAAAATCAAAGAGATTTCAGGAGACTGATTCGATGGCACATAAAAAAGCAGGCGGCAGTACAAGGAACGGCCGTGATTCAGAATCCAAACGGTTGGGTGTGAAAATTTTCGGTGGTCAGGAAGTACGTGCCGGCAATATCATTGTTCGTCAGCGCGGTACACGGTTTCATCCGGGACGAAACGTTGGTTGTGGTAAAGACCACACATTATTTGCCACCTCCGATGGTGTGGTTGCCTTCCAGACTCGCGGTCCCAAGAGTAGACAGTACGTTGATGTGGTGGCTGCCGAGGCCTGACAGGATTGTCGCGTTAGAATAAAGCCCTGTCCTCGACGGGGCTTTTTTTTGCGTGAAGACAGCTAGCCAGATCGCAAGGTATACCCATGAAATTTGTTGATGAAGCGAGTATTCGAGTTGAAGCCGGAAAAGGCGGCGCTGGCTGCTTGTCGTTTCGTCGAGAGAAGTACATTGAGAAAGGTGGTCCCGACGGTGGGGATGGTGGTGACGGTGGTAGTGTCTATCTCGTGGCAGACGATGCGCTGAATACATTGGTGGATTTCCGCTATCAACCGATCTACAAGGCGCCTAAAGGAGAGCATGGTAAAGGGTCCGATCGGACAGGGGCCAAGGGTGATGATATTTCGCTGCGGGTCCCTCTGGGTACTTCCGTTTTTGATGATGAAACAGACGAGTATCTTGGTGAAGTTAATGCAAAGCGCCGTGAGGTTCTTGTGGCCAAAGGTGGACGACATGGTTTGGGTAACGTTCGCTTTAAGTCGAGCACAAACCGGGCACCACGGGAGACAACGCCAGGTGAGCCTGGTGAGATCAAGCGGCTTCGTCTTGAGTTGAAGCTGTTGGCGGACGTCGGGTTGCTTGGTTTGCCTAATGCAGGCAAGTCGACATTGATCAGCAGGATTTCAGCAGCGACACCACGTATCGCGGACTATCCCTTTACGACACTTGTCCCGAATCTCGGGGTTGTTCGGGTGGGGCAGGACCGCAGTTTTGTGGTTGCTGACATACCGGGTCTTATCGAGGGGGCATCGAAAGGTGCCGGTCTGGGTGTCCAGTTCCTCAAACACCTTTCGCGGACGCAGGTCCTGCTGCATCTAATCGACATTGAGCCGCTTGATGGTTCGGATCCGTTGGATAATTTTAAAACCATCGAGGAAGAACTGACGGCGTACAGTCAGGGGATTGCCGATAAACCACGGTTCCTCGTCATCACCAAAACGGACGTGCTGACTGCCGAAGAAGCATTCAACCGTGTGGAGTCGCTCACCACAGCGTTACGAAACGCAGGTTTGTTTGAAGGGTCTGTGCATGCCATTTCCGCGGTTTCTGGAACAGCGCTGGACGAGCTAATCTCAGAAGTGTCCCAGTTTCTATCAGAACTGGACGCCGCGTCAGAGGAGAATGATGACGACACGTTGATTCGAGATGAGGTTCATGCTTTTTCGCGAGAACAACGGGCTGCTCGTCAACGGCGACGACAAGGAAAAGATGATGATGACGTCGAGGTGATTTATGAGCACTGAAGCGTTCGCGCCAGGCGAAGTCCTTGTTTTCAAACTCGGTTCTTCCCTGTTGACGGACCCCGGAAAGGGGTTGGCTGTGACACATCTCCATAGCTGGGTAGACCAGATCGCTCAGCTGCATGGGCGGGGTTCACGAATTGTCATCGTGTCATCGGGCTCGGTTGTTGAAGGGATGAATCGTCTGGGCCTATCGGAGCGTCCGGAATCGATCCACCAACTTCAAGCGGCCGCGTCTGTCGGGCAGTCATCGTTGGTACAGGCCTGGGAGAGCCGGTTTCACACCTATGGCATTCTGACTGGCCAGGTACTGTTGACCCACGCGGATCTGAGGTCTCGGGAACGCTACCTGAATGCCCGCAGTACCCTGACGACACTTTTGTCTATGGGCGTCATTCCGATCGTGAATGAAAACGACACTGTTGTGACGGACGAGATTCGCTTCGGTGATAACGATACGTTGGCAGCACTCGTTGCAAACCTGATATCCGCTTCAACATTGGTTCTGATGACGGACCAGATGGGCCTCTATACGGCTGATCCAAGGCGCTCCACGAACAGCGAGCTTGTGACTAGTGCCCGTGCCTCAGATGCTTCTTTGGATGCGATGGTTGGAATGGGTAGTGCTTTGGGAAGGGGCGGTATGATCACCAAACTGGCGGCAGCCAGGATGGCTGCCAGAAGTGGTGCCAACACTTTGATCGTGTCTGGCCGAGAGGACAACGTCATTCGGAGGATCGCCGATGGAGAACCTTGCGGAACGTTGTTGACGGCGGACCAACCCTTGCTCGTATCACGCAAGCAGTGGCTTGCCAGCTTGCCAGCGCGAGGTGGCATTGTCGTCGATGCAGGGGCGGCACGTGTGCTCAGATCACAGGGAGTCAGCCTTTTACCCGTTGGTGCGATCAGAATAAGTGGTGATTTCAAGCGTGGAGATATGGTGTCCTGTGTAAACGAACAAGGCGAAGAGGTGGCTCGCGGGCTCAGCAACTATGCGGCAGAGGAAGCTGAGAAGCTCTGTGGCCACGAGAGCTACGAGATTGAGCGGGTGCTTGATTACAAGGGCGACGAGGAGTTGGTGCACCGAGACAATATGGTCATCAATACGTCTGTTTTATAACTTCGCTCCTGGTGCGTCGGTGCGTCGACTGGCTTGAAATTCGGAGCACGGCGATGTTCGGGCTATAAAGAAGAGGTCGGAACAGGGCGGGGAACGGTCTTTTGAGGGTTTGGCAAGGCTGAGGTTATATCTCAGCCAGAGATGTTCAGCTAATTTGCAATTCGTCGCTCTAGGAAGCGTTCAGGGCTTTGATATGGCCATTCAGGCGAGATTTGTGGCGTGCAGCCTTGTTTCTGTGGATCAGGCCGTGCGTGACGGCGCGATCAATTATCGGTACGGCAGTCTGGTAAGCAGCGCTGGCGCTTTGATAATCTCCAGATTCCGTTGCTGCGACCACGGTCTTGATCGCTGTACGTAGTCGTGATCGCTGACTGGCATTACGTCTGCGATGGGTTTCAGCCTGACGGGCCCGTTTGCGAGCCTGTGGAGAATTGGCCACTGTCGTAAAACCTCGATGGTCCGGAAAAATAAGGTGGGGTACTATGCCCAGCGAGCCTGTCTTTGTCAATGAAACCCGTGTTCAAACCCTGCTGGACTGCACGCTAAAAGGCATTGCGGCTTCGAATCCACTTTAGACTGAGCCACTAATCTTATGCCTGAAACCGAACCCATCGGGGGGAAGCCAGACCAATCGAGTGGTGGTCTCCTCCGTTCCAGTCTGGTGGTGTCCTCTTTGACCTTTCTATCCCGGATCCTGGGACTGGTTCGAGATGTTGTGGTTGCTCACTTTTTTGGTGCCGGTGCTGGTACAGACGTCTTTTTTCTCGCAAACCGTATACCGAACTTTTTTCGTCGTCTGTTCGCAGAAGGCGCTTTCTCGCAAGCCTTTGTCCCTGTTCTGACAGAGTACCGCCAGAAACGGAATCGTGATGATGTGCGGGACCTGATTGGCAAAACAGAAGGTGCGTTGGCAAGCACGCTCGTTGTCGTGGTGGTCATTGGTGTCGTTGGCGCGGAAATTGTCATCAGTATTTTCGCGGCTGGGTATATCTATCACGGAGAAGCCGATAAGTTCGATCTGGCCGTAGACATGCTTCGGCTAACGTTCCCCTATCTGCTACTTATTTCGATGACTGCCTTTGCGGGGAGTGTACTGAATACCTATGGGCGATTTGCCATTCCAGCGATTACCCCGGTAATGCTCAATCTATCGCTGATTCTGTGTGCGGTATATCTTCGACCCTACCTGGCTGAGCCCGTCATGGCACTGGCATGGGCGGTGCTAATAGGCGGGGTTGTTCAATTGACGTTGCAACTCCCGTCGCTGGCTAGTCTCGGACTGTTGGTGCCTCCACGCACTTCCTTTCGCGACCCTGGCGTCAAGAAGATTATAGGGCTCATGTTACCTGCGATGTTTGGTGTCTCTGTCGGACAGATCAACCTACTTGTTGATACCGTTCTTGCGACGTTTCTACCAACGGGTAGTCTTTCGTGGCTCTACTACTCAGATCGATTGCTCGAGTTGCCTCTGGCTCTCTTTGGCATCGCCATTGCAACGGTGATTTTGCCCAGCCTGTCACGCCAACATGCGGAGGAAGATCCGGATGAATTTGCTTCGACCCTGGATTGGGGTATACGAATGGTTCTGCTACTGGGTATCCCCGCGACGTTGGCATTGGTTGTCATGGCTGATGTCCTAATTATCGCTCTTTTTCACCAGGGCGAGATGACCTTGCTGGACTCCGAAATGGCAGGGATGAGCCTCGCTGCCTACGGTTGCGGTCTGGTTGGGCACATGTTGGTGAAAGTGCTGGCACCGGGATATTTTGCGCGTCAGAACACGCATACGCCTGTGCGTATCGGAATCATAGCTCTGGTATCCAACATGGTGCTCAACTTTGTATTGATCTGGCACTTTAAACATGTGGGTTTAGCAATGGCGACATCGCTGGCTGCGTTCGTGAACGCGGGCTTGCTGTGGCGTGGCCTGCGGCGCATGGATGTCTTGAGGTTCCAAGCCGGGTGGCGCCGTTTTCTCATACAGCTCACTTTCGCCAATGTGATACTCGTGATCATTTTGGTCTGGGTGATTGGGGCAGTCGGTAGCTGGTCTGAAATGCTATATTGGCCGCGCCTGCTCATAACATTATCAATCTGTGCAGGCGGCGCCGCGCTTTACGCATCAAGTCTGTGGCTCCTGGGGTTTAACGTGAGACAGGTACTGAAGTAGTGGTTGAGGTTGTTCGTGGGGCAATCAATCTGAAGGCGAAGCATCGGCGATCTGTCGTAACCATCGGGAACTTCGATGGTGTTCATCTCGGACATCGGAAGATTCTGGAGCGTTTACGCGCAAAAGCTGATGAGCTAAAGGTGCCGACGATGCTTATCTGTTTTGAGCCGCAACCGAAAGAGTTCTTTCACGCGTTTAACGCACCGGCTCGACTAACGCGCTTTAGAGAGAAAGTCGAACTCCTCGATCAACATGGCATCGACTACGTCCTATGCTTCAAATTTGATGAACGTACACGCTCGATGAGTGCGGATTCGTTTGTCGATATCCTGGTCTCCCAAATTCAGGTCTCTGCTCTTTTTGTGGGTGACGATTTCCGGTTCGGGGCAGACCGTGGTGGTGATTTTGCGTTGTTATCCTCTATGGGAGACGTGCATGGGTTCCAGGTGACGGACATGTTTTCACTGACGCAAGATGATCTGAGGGTGAGTAGTACGCGTATAAGAGGGTGCCTCCAATCCGGAGATTTTGCCGAGGCAGAATCTCTGTTGGGATATCCCTACATGATCGTTGGGAAGGTCATCCATGGCCGTCGGCTGGGACGGACGATCGGCGTACCAACCGCAAATATACTGCTCCATCGTTACAAAGCTCCTATCAGTGGCGTCTATGCGGTTGAAGGTACCATCGTGGAATCGGGGAACACTCTGTATGGCGTGGCCAATTTCGGATTTCGTCCAACTATCGAAGAGGAGATGGTGGTTCCTGTTCTCGAGGTTCACATTTTCAACTTCAATGAAAATATCTACGGGCAGTGCTTACGGGTCACGTTTAGAAAAAAAATCAGGGACGAGAAGAAATTCTCAGGTCTCGATGCGCTCAAGGAAGCGATCATGAACGACACGACGGTGGCACGCAGATTTTTTGGGCTGGCGACAGAATGATCTATTTCCTGATGACTGCAGCGATCGTTGTCATCGACCAGCTCAGTAAACGTTTGATGAGCCAATGGTTGGGGCTGTGTGAGGCGGGTGCCTGTGAAGTGGTAGATGTGTTACCAGGTTTTCAGCTCGTCGTCGTTCACAACACCGGGGCAGCATTCAGTTTCCTAGCAGATGCTGGTGGATGGCAACGTTGGTTCCTGGCCACTGTGTCTCTTGTGGTGAGTATTGTGATCGCTGTCTGGATGATGAGGCTCAAATCGAATGAGAAGTTATTGGCGCTTTCGTTGAGTCTGATTCTGGGGGGTGCCTTAGGGAATCTCATTGATCGTGCGTTTCAAGGTTACGTCGTTGATTTTCTACTCCTTCACTATGACGACTGGTATTTCCCGGCTTTCAATGTTGCGGATTCGTCAGTATCAGTGGGCGCAGCACTGATGATACTCGATGTCGTGCTGTCATCGAGACGAGACTCATCACAAGTCGCGGAGGATGCCTGATGTCCATCGTTGTTGGGCCGGGTTGCCGGATACGTTTGCGATTTCGCCTAGAACTTACGCATGGTGAACTCGTTGATGAGACACCAAATGAAGGTGCAACGTTTCTTTATGGCGATGGCAACCTACCCGAAGCGTTTGAGCGTAGACTTTTCGGGATGGCAGTGAACGAGCATCAGTGTTTTGATGTGCCGAGCGAAGAGGCGTTTGGACCACGTCGTGAGGAAAATATCCAACGGATTGATCGTGGCCGATTCTCTGCTGATATTGGACTGGAGTCCGGGCTAGTGGTGTCGTTTGCAGACGCTCAGGATGCGGAGCTGCCTGGTGTTGTCATTGATCTCGATGCGGAAACTGCGACGGTGGACTTTAATCATCCTCTCGCTGGAAAGGATTTGCGATTTGATGTGACGATCCTGGCGGTTGAACGGGTTTCAAATGAGATTGCACGTAGCCGTTAACGGTATCACGAGGGCTACAGAGCGCAGTTGTCGGACTCGTCAACCGATCGCATGATGATCGAGCCGGGTAATGGCTTGATGTTAGAAATAAGGAAATGCGGCATGACAACGACTCCCCACTTGGTTTTCGAAATAGAGGCGTGACGCTGATAGAGCTGCTGATTGACATCATGTTGCTTACAGCGGGTCCCACTTTTGTCAACATGATTGACGCGGAATTGCGTCGTCATCCCGGACAATGATTTTTTCTTGCCGTTAATATTGCCCGTAGTGAGGCAGCTCACAATTGCCACTGTGACGCTCCAGGTGGGAGGAATTGGGAGTGGTGATGAATTTAGAGAAGGCTACTGCGTGGTGCCGGGAGCAGGAGCAGAAAGAGAAAAGACCGAAAAATCCTTTACTAGGCGTAGACCTTGAGAATCGTGGATTTTTGCTGAGATTGCTGTTCTTCCGGAGATCCGATCGGGATGTTGGTCGCTGTGATGTGCACGACTAGCCTAAGAGTCCAAAGGTCATGATATTCAGAAAGCTACGTTCGCGCTCTGCGGCGGCTCGTCTGAAATTGCCTTCATTGTCGAGAGAAGGATGGTCCGGAAAGTTCTTCTGGAGCACCAGTAGAGACTCGTTGGCGAGGTCCGGCATTTCCAGAGACAGGTAGGCTTCGACCATTAGTGCCAGCGCGTCGGGAACAGCCGGTGTTGTCTGGTAGTGTTCAAAGACGTTGCGACCTCGGTTCGCGGCGGCGACAAATGCCCTTCGCTTGATGTAGTACCGTGCAACTTCCAGTTCATGTTCCGCCATAAGATTGCGGAGATAGACCATCCGTTGCTGGGCATCGGGTGCATACTTGCTATCCGGATACTGCTCGATCAACTCGTCGAAAAAGTCGAACGCTTCACGGGAACCAGAAATATCTCTACGTGCAGGGTTGATGGGTAATACGCTCTCCAGGAAATTTTTGTCCTTCTGGAAGGAGACCATCGCTTTGAGGTAGTAAGCGTAGTCCACATTAACGTGTTGAGGATGTAACCGGATAAACCGGTCGGCAGCAGCACGAGCGGCCTCTGGTTGACTGCTTCTGAAATAGGCGTAGATCAGCTCAAGTTGTGCCTGTTGGGCATAGCGACCAAACGGAAAGCGGGATTCGAGGAGTTCAAGTTGTTCGATCGCGATCGTATAGTTCCCCGTACGGAGACTCCGTTGTGCGGTTGTGTATAGTTGGCCTTCAGTAGAGTTGATCGCGACATCCGCAGGATCAACGTCCTGACTGCTGCAAGCTGAGACTGCGGACAATCCCGCGATAATGAGAACGTAAATTATTTTGCGCATGATGACAGATGACGTCCAGACGGCGCTTGAAACCCCCGCTATTTAACCATAGCCTCAGGCGAGTCCCAAGCCGGTTAGCACTATGACAACCGTTCGCCTGAATGCAACGGTGCCTCCCGAACTCGCCCTGCAACGTTTGGATCGCGTCGCGAGAGAACTGTTCCCTGAATACTCGAGAAACCGCCTCCAGCAGTGGATCCGCTCCGGAGAACTGCTTGTCAATGGCAGTCCATCAGGCGTGAGGGACAAGGTCCCGCTTGGAGCAGAGTTGGTGGTGGCGGCCAATCTTGAGGAATTGGCATTGGTCCCTGAGCGAATACCTTTGAATATTATCCATGAGGACGATGAGATCATTGTCGTCAACAAACCTGCAGGAGTAGTTGTGCACCCTGGCGCGGGCAACCTGAGTGGGACGCTCGCGAATGGGTTACTTCACCATGACCCGCTACTTTCAAATGTACCTCGCGCGGGGATCGTTCATCGTCTGGATAAGGACACAACCGGTCTGATGGTAGTTGCAAGAACACTGAAGAGCCAGACAAGCCTGGTGAAACAACTGGAGGAACGAACGGCCGCCAGGCATTACACGGCTGTCGTTTATGGTGTTTTAGGTGGTTCTGGTACGGTTACTGAGCCGATTAGGAGACATCCTGTATACAGGACCCGAATGGCAGTGCATCCTTCAGGTAAGTTCGCGGCGACCTATTACGAACCACTTGCGCACTATGATCACCACACGCTTACGAGACTCAAACTCGCGACAGGCCGTACCCACCAGATCCGGGTACATATGCAACACATTGGCTTTCCGTTGATTGGTGATACAACCTATGGCGGCACTTATCGTCAGCACCTGGACCTATCGGATGAGCTACAGCGGTTGATTCGAGAGTTCGACCGGCAGGCGTTGCATGCGCATTCGCTCTCTTTTGTTCACCCCGGGCATGGGGGAACCGTATCGTTTCGGGCACCGGTGCCAGAGGATGTTTTGGCTCTGATTGCCGGGCTTGAAGTCGGCTGAGCAATGACTGATGGTCAAAGGAGATCCCACCAAAGCAGCAAGATGGCCTGACAATGTTTGTGTGAGGGTAACGTCTCATCAGGATGGGAACCTGGCGGTCCATACAAATGATGATCCGGATGTCATTGCGCGCAATCGTGACCGTTTGGCCGCATCGTTGCCTGGCTTACCTGTGTGGTTGCGACAGGTCCATGGTCACGAGGTAGCGACAGTATCGCCGATTCAACAAGCTGAGATCACCGCGGACGCAAGTTATACGAGAGCGGTTGATACCCCGCTCGGTATTCTGGTTGCGGACTGTTTACCCGTACTGATCACGAGTACCGATGGCTTGGAGATTGCTGCCATACATGCAGGTTGGCGAGGGCTCGCGGAGCGCATTATTGAACGTACGGTGACCAGGTTTGATGCGCCGTCTCTCGTAGCACAAATGGGCCCTTGTATTGGACCCTGTCACTATGAGGTCGATGCCATCGTGCGTGATCGCATGGCACCCGAAGAACAACGAATCGGATTCCTGGCCAATCGGGAGGGCCATTTCCGCATGGATCTACAACAGATCGCCCGCTATCAACTGCGTCAGTGTGGGGTAGAGGTGCTCAAAGAGGATGATCGATGTACCGCTTGTTCGGCACTGTCCGATGGTGAGGGTCATCTCTATTCTCATCGGCTGGGTTCGCAGATGGGAAAACCGGAGATCAGACGCTTTGCAGCTTTGATCTGGCGCGAGGTGGGCCTGGAGGTTGTTTCTAGCAGTTGTCCTGGATGATCTCCGGGCCTCATCGATTTTGCCCTGCTTTTCTTCGTACGAAAGTACATGTTCCTGGCCGTCGTCATCGCGTACTCGGTTACGTATAAACGCTTGAAGTTGGGTCAGATTGTCTCGCGCGATCTTGCAGTTGTTGGCTCTGGTCTGGACAACCTCTGCTGCGAGTGCGGCGCGCTGATCTGCGACCAACGCATCTGGATCGATGCCTTGCGGACGAAGGACCAGATGTGAATTTTGACACGAGGTTTAAAGCATAAAGGCATGCGAGTTAGAGAATTTTCCCACCCGGAGGGAAGGTAGATGAATGCGGAGCACTAATTTGAGCCCCAATCTACGCACTAGAAGGACGAAGGGCGGGTGAACTGGCGCGAACATTGACGATATGACTGATTTCATTGAGAATGCCGGGCCTTTTCGCAGGCGTTGATTGCTGCCTGCCGCACGTTGATTCAGTAACGTGCCAATCCGAGTAAAGTTACCTATCGAGATTCCAGAGGAAGAGTCAGTGGAGAGAATATCTGGAGCGGATGCAGTCATTCGTTCTTTGCAGGAAGAAGGTGTCGAGGTCATTTTTGGTTATCCCGGCGGGGCTGTGCTGCATATCTATGACGCACTGTTCAGGCAGAATCAGGTGCGCCACATCCTGACGCGTCACGAGCAAGCTGCGACGCACATGGCGGACGGCTATGCGCGTAGCACGGGCCGACCTGGTGTTGTACTGGTGACCTCAGGACCTGGCGCCACCAATGCGATCACTGGCATCGCGACAGCCTACATGGATTCTATCCCCATGATTGTGCTTTCAGGGCAGGTCCAGAGCCATCTGATTGGTACTGATTCGTTTCAGGAAACAGATATGGTGGGTATTTCTCGTCCCATCGTGAAACATAGCTTTCTGTTGAAGAAAGCTGAAGACATTGCGACCGCGATCAAGAAAGCCTTTGTTATTGCGACGTCCGGACGTCCTGGCCCTGTTGTGATTGATATTCCTAAAGACATTACGAGTCCCACGGACTTGATTGATTTTGAGTATCCCGACACGGTCGACATTCGTAGCTACAATCCTGCGAGTAAAGGCCACTCTGGACAGATTCGAAAAGCGATATCGATGGTGATGGAAGCCGAACGGCCCATCATCTACGCCGGGGGTGGTGTTATTCAGGGAGAAGGATGCCAATTGCTAACGCGATTGACCAGGACATTGGGCTATCCCATTACCAATACTCTGATGGGATTGGGCGCCTTTCCAGGCACTGATCCGCAGTTTCTGGGCATGTTAGGTATGCATGGCACCTATGAAGCGAATATGGCCATGCATCACAGCGATCTGATTTTGGCTATTGGCGCGCGTTTTGATGACCGGGTGACGAATACAGTATCCCTGTTCTGTCCAACTGCCAAGATTGTCCACGTTGACGTCGATCCGGCGTCGATCTCAAAGAATGTAGCGGTCGATGTCCCCATTGTCGGTGACGTCACTCAGGTACTCGAAGAGATGAATCAGTTGGTCGATGCCCAGATTAGCGAGCGTACGGAGGGTCAGAAAAGTGCCCTGGCAGACTGGTGGAGTCAGATTGAGGGATGGCGGGGACAGGAGTGTTTGAAAATCATCCGTGAGGAAAGTGATAAGCAGATTAAGCCGCAAGAAGCCGTCCAGGCGGCGTACGAGGTCTCTGGTGGCGGTGCGTATGTGACGTCAGATGTTGGCCAACATCAGATGTTTGCCGCTCTGTATCATCCGTTCGACGAACCTCGGAAGTGGATCAATTCAGGTGGTCTAGGCACGATGGGGTTCGGGTTACCCGCCGCCATGGGCGTGCAGATGGCCTATCCAGACGAACAGGTTATCTGCATCACTGGTGAAGGCAGCATCCAGATGAACATCCAGGAATTGTCCACGTGCCTGCAGTACAGTCTGCCGATCAAGATCATCAATGTGAACAACCAGGCCCTTGGCATGGTGAAGCAGTGGCAGGATATGCAGTATGAAGGCCGTCACGCACATAGTTACATGGAGTCTTTACCGGATTTTGTGGCACTGGTTGAAGCCTACGGGCATGTTGGCTTCAGAATCGAGAGTGTCGATGATCTTGAGCCAGTTATGAAGGAAGCTTTTGCGCTGAAAGATCGTTTGGTATTCCTCGATATCCTGGTCGATCCCGAAGAGCATGTATATCCGATGGCAGTCTCACCCAATGGTGCCATGCGTGACATGTGGCTGCGGAAAGGAGTTCGAACCTGATGAGACGGATACTCAGCGTATTACTCGAGAACGAGGCCGGTGCCTTGTCACGGGTTGTGGGTCTCTTTGCGCAACGCAACTACAATATTGAAACTCTGACCGTCGCACCTACCGAAGATCAAACGTTGTCGCGTCTGACCCTGACGACACATGGCGATGACCGTGAGATTGAGCAGATTACCAAACAACTTAACAAGCTCATCGAGGTGGTAAAACTGGTCGATTTGACCGAAGGTAGCCACGTCGAACGCGAACTGATGCTGGTCAAAATTCGGACCAGCAATAGTCAGCGAGCGGAGATCAAGCGCACGGCAGATATCTTCAGAGGACAAATCGTTGATGTGACGGGTAGTACTTACACGATCCAACTAACGGGCACGAAAGACAAACTGGATGCTTTTATCGGGGCATTAGCGGATGCTGTGATCATGGAAGTTGTTCGATCAGGTAGTTCGGGCCTGTCTAGAGGCGAGAAAGTCCTGGCTATCTAGCGTTTTCCCTGGCCTGTTTTCGAGGACTTACGATGGTAAACACCGAAGGCTCAGAAGGCACGGATCCCGTGATTCCGTTGAACGCGGCGAGCCGCCAGTCTGATTCTGATGGCGATGATCCTCTTCACTGCGATGATGTCGCTCCATCTGGTGAGCGTGCAGGGATACGGCGAGGTATCTATCTTTTGCCAAACCTCGTCACTACAGGTGCACTTTTTTCTGGCTTCTATGCAATTATCGCTGCGATGACCGACCGCCTGGAGAGCGCGGCCATCGCCATCGTCATTGCAGGATTTCTGGATGCGCTGGATGGTCGTATCGCCAGGATGACTAATACGCAGAGTGAATTTGGGGTTCAGTACGACAGTCTGTCTGACCTGGTGGCGTTTGGTGTAGCGCCAGCGGTCTTGATGTTCTCTTTCAGTCTTTCGGAACTGGATAAGTTCGGGTGGACCGTTGCATTTATCTATATGGCATGTGCTGCCCTGCGATTGGCAAGGTTCAATACAAAGCCTGATAACGCGGTTTTTTTCGGCCTGGCGAGCCCCGCAGCGGCGGGTACTACAGCGACCTGTGTCTGGGTCTGGGTGGATAATGACCTGGCCGGCGGGATGGAGATTGGCCTACCAATGGCGGCTATGACGGTTGTATTGGCGTTGCTGATGGTCAGCAACATCCGCTACTTCAGCCCAAAGCAGATTGATCTGAAGGGCCGAGTTTCCTTTTTCTACATGCTGATTGTCATCGTGTTGTTTGCGTTTATATTTGCCTATCCACCAGGACTGTTGCTCATGATCGGCGTCCTGTATACGGCTTCAGGACCCATCGACGCCATCAGACGCCGTATCACACGTCGAAAACGGCCGCCTGTAATTGCTTCAGATGATTGATTCGGAAGGAGTTTTCGGGGTCCCCAAGGGTCCTAACCGGCCTATTCAAAAAAATCCGAACCCGGTGTTGTTTTCGGGTCGGACCTGCGTATAATTCGGCCCCTCGACTCCGGTCGAGCTGGTTGCCGCAAGCAGCCAAGGGGGGGTGGAAGTAGCCGCAGGCTGCATTCAATCCTACAGACAATGAATCCCCTAGCGACCACCTGCTGAGTTATCAGTTCAGTATGGGTGTTTTCGCGCTGAAGGTTCGCTGTCAGTTCTTTAACAGTTAGGAAAACACGCAATAGGTGTGGGTACTTGAAAGGTGAATGTCAGAAACATTCAGCTTCAAGACCAACAATTTATTGAGAACTTCTCTGAACAGACACTTCGGTGTTTTGTTTGGTGTACGGTTACTTGATTAACGATGTTCACCAGCCTCCTCAGGGGGACTGGGACGAATATTTTAGTATGGTCGTTTAGCTGAGCCAGGGGAATGCGTCGTAAGACTCTGAACTCTGAAAAGATTTGCGGACTCAATCCGCAACAGAGACCTAAGGGAGCCTCAAAAAGGCGTAACAAGGGAAACTGGATTAATACTCTTAAATTGAAGAGTTTGATCATGGCTCAGATTGAACGCTGGCGGCAGGCCTAACACATGCAAGTCGAGCGGAAACGAGTTATCTGAACCTTCGGGGAACGATAACGGCGTCGAGCGGCGGACGGGTGAGTAATGCCTAGGAAATTGCCCTGATGTGGGGGATAACCATTGGAAACGATGGCTAATACCGCATAATGCCTTCGGGCCAAAGAGGGGGACCTTCGGGCCTCTCGCGTCAGGATATGCCTAGGTGGGATTAGCTAGTTGGTGAGGTAAGGGCTCACCAAGGCGACGATCCCTAGCTGGTCTGAGAGGATGATCAGCCACACTGGAACTGAGACACGGTCCAGACTCCTACGGGAGGCAGCAGTGGGGAATATTGCACAATGGGCGCAAGCCTGATGCAGCCATGCCGC
>MDTB01243277.1_pt1 | contig 45617 bp, 48 predicted proteins | sample 811161 | NCBI WGS metagenome assembly MDTB01 (sample SAMN05326650, study PRJNA326480) | marine metagenome | isolation source: seawater | place: Mediterranean Sea | collected 2009 | reverse complement strand
TCCATCAATTGAAGATAAAATCGTTAAGTTTAAAGAAAAACAAAAACATCAAATCTTCTTAGAACCAGAGGGATTAAAGGACAATACTATTTACCCAAATGGTATATCAACCTCTCTACCAGAGGAGGTTCAACTCGAAATATTAAGTAAAATCAAGGGTTTAAAAGACGTTATAATGAAAAGAGCTGGATATGCTATAGAGTATGATTATGTAGATCCTAGAGAGCTTAACCCCACATTAGAGACAAAAAAAATTAAATCATTATTCTTAGCAGGGCAAATTAACGGAACTACCGGATATGAAGAAGCAGCCGCTCAAGGTCTGATTGCTGGTATCAATGCAGCTTTAAAAATCTTAAAAAGAGAGGAGTTTATTTTGGACAGATCTGAGTCTTACATTGGAGTGATGATTGATGACTTGATTACTAAAGGTGTCTCTGAGCCATATCGTATGTTTACCTCAAGAGCAGAATATAGATTATCTTTAAGAGCTGATAATGCAGATCAGAGGTTAACACCATTAGGTATTAAACTTGATTGCGTTGGAAAAGACAGATCGAAAATATTTTTAGATAAACAAAAAAAATTAATACAAATATTAGATCATCTCAAATCAAATTTAATATCTCCTAATGAAGCTAGTAAGCATGATATAAAAATTGCACAAGATGGTGTTAAAAGATCTGGTTTAGAGCTTATGGGCCAACGAAATTTAAATATGGCAAAAATAAGGCAGATATGGCCTACGTTACCCTCTTATGGGGCTGATTTAGACGATCAAGTTGAAATTGATGCTCATTACTCTGGTTACCTTAAAAGACAGTCACATGATATAGCTGCTTTTAAAAAGGATGAAAGTATTAAGATACCTGATAAGATTGATTACGATATTTTCAGCGGTCTATCCAATGAGATTAAATCCAAGTTAAAGATCATTAGACCGAAAACTTTAGGTCAAGCTCTAAGAATTGACGGTGTCACTCCAGCTGCAGCTATAATATTGTTGGGTTACATTAAATCAAAAATTAAAAGGGCTTCAGCTTGATATCTGAGGCAGATGTTAAAAGAATCCTCCTACAAAAATTTAAATTTGATGCCTTACAGATAAAAAAATTAGATAATTATGTAAAAAATCTCCTTAATTTTAATAAAAAACATAACTTAATTGCTAAAAGTACAGAAAAACTTGTGTGGGATAGACATATTTTAGATAGTGCTCAATTAATTAAATTTATAGATCTTAAAAATTGTACTGGAATAGCAGATTTAGGTTCAGGAGGAGGTTTGCCAGGTATTATTTTAGCTTTGTTCTACCAAAATTACAATTTTCACGTGAAACTATATGAAAAATCTCCACTTAAATCTACTTTTTTACTTAATATATCCAAACAATTAGGTTTAAATTGTAAAATTATATGTGGCGACGTGAATTATCAAAAAATTGACTCAAACCATGTTGTTAGCAGAGCTTTTAGAAAATTACCCCAGATATTGGATATTTCACGTGAAAACTGTGTAAGAAAACATAAAATTATCGTTATGAAAGGAAAAAATGCACAAGAAGAGATAAATAATACTTCCCAGATGAAAAATTATGAGTATAGATTAGAGAATAGTATTACTGAAAATAGTTCAAAGATAATTATTATGGAAAAGCGAAAAATTTTGTGAAACCAAACATCATAGCTGTTATAAATCAAAAAGGTGGAGTAGGGAAAACTACTACAGTTATTAATTTAGCCGCTTCGCTGTCCATTATGGGTCAAAAGAATTTAGTTATAGACTTAGATCCCCAAGGCAATGCAACTACAGGTCTTGGCAAATCAAATAATGACGATGACAGAAATATTTATAATCTTCTTATAAAAAAAATTAATTTAAGAGAGGGCTTGCAAAAAACTAACGTGAACAATTTAGATATCTTCGGGTCCAATGTAAATCTTTCGGGCTTGGAGGTTGAAACTGCCAACGATGAGAACAGAGCTTTTATTTTAAAGGAAATTTTAAAAAATAATTCTGAAATAATTAATGATTACGATAATATTTTTATAGATTGCCCACCCTCTCTAAGTTTATTAACGATAATGGCTTTAGTTTCTGCACATGAAATAATAGTTCCACTTCAAACGGAATTTTTTGCTTTAGAGGGAATAACTCAACTAATTAAAACGATAGATAGAATTAAAGTTAATTTAAATCCAACTTTAAATGTAAGAGGAATTTTATTAACTATGTTTGATAAAAGAAACAAGTTATCATCTCAAGTTGATAAAGAAGCAAGAAATTATTTTAAAGAAAAAGTTTATCAATCCGTTATTCCTAGAAATGTCAGGTTGTCCGAAGCTCCGTCTCATGGTCTACCATGCGTTACGTATGACAAAGCTTGTAGTGGTAGTAAAGCATACTTCGAACTAGCTGAAGAGTTTAAGAATCAAACAAATAAAATAGGTAGTGCAGCGTGAATACAAAAAAAAAAGGTTTAGGAAAAGGTTTATCAGCTCTTTTTGGGGAGCAAACTAATCGAGAAAAAGCCTTTAAAATTGAGGGAAACTTACAAAAAGCTCTTATAGGCGATCTAGTTAGAAACAAATATCAGCCTAGATCAATTTTTGATGAAAGTAAGTTAGACGAACTTTCTAACTCGATAAAAAAAAACGGAATTATCCAACCAATCGCTGTACGTAAAAGCAAGACATCATCTGAGCCATATGAAATTGTTGCAGGTGAAAGAAGATGGTTAGCCGCTCAAAAAGCTGGTTTACACGAAGTGCCTATAACAATTTTAGATCTAAATGACAGCGAGACTCTTGAAGTAGCTATTGTTGAAAATATTCAAAGAGAAGATTTAAATATTATTGAGGAGGCTAAAGGCTATAAAAGACTTAATGAAGAATTTGGTTACGATCAAGATAAAATTGCTTCAATGATGTCTAGAAGCAGAAGTCACATTAGTAACACATTGCGATTATTAAATTTACCAAAAGATATCATTGCAATGTTGAAGCAGGGTGAATTAACTGCAGGTCAAGCAAGACCCTTAATAGGAATGCCTAATGCTTCTAGTATAGCCGAAGAAATTGTAGCTAAGAAATTATCAGCCAGATCTATAGAAAATATCAAAAAAAAGAAGACTAAATCATTTACCATTGATCCCAATATATTTAACGCTCAAAGAGAAATTGAGAGATCATTGGGTCTTCGGGTTAACATTCAAAATAAAAAAAATAATAGTGGTAAGATTACTTTGGAATATAAGAACTTAGATCAATTTGAGCTAATATCTAAACTTTTAAAGGGTTAACCACGATGTTGCATAAATTGATAAGTAGTTGTTTAAGCATAATATCATTATTCTGATTAAAGTTTTTTTTTATTTCTTTATCAAATTCATTCAATTTTTGTAAAGCAATGTTAAGCTTCTTTAATGACCATTTATTTAATTGGTCTAAGAAAGCATTTTTTTCTTTCCAAAATAATTTTGGTTTTAGTTGTTGTAGAACAAATTCTATATTTTTGTTCTTCTCATTAATCTTTTTAGCTTCAAGCAGTCTTAGCATTCGTGAAGATAGTAAGTTAAAATAAAGCAAAATATTATCATTCATAAAATTAGCACTTGATATTTCAATATTTAGTTTTTCTTTTTCTCCACTTAAAGCTGCGTCTCTTGCTTTTTCAAAACTTTCAGCCTCTTTATAGTTTAAAAGATTGTTCACCTTGTTTAAATCTAATATTTTGTCAGGGAAGCATGTTTTAATTTTTTCTAATTCATTTTTTGCTATTAGCCTATTAGAATTAGAGTTAACGATAATTGTATTAATTGTTTGTTGATCCAAGTTACGAAAATCTGCCAATTCACTTTTAATAAAACTTACCAAGGTTCTTTCACTATCATTGTAGCAAGCAATTAAAGCACAATTTTCACCTTTACTAAAAAAATCTCTTAATTTCGATTTTCGATCTAATACATCTGAAATTATTAAAACAGTATTATCTGTGTTAGTCTTGAAATTATTTTTAATTTGCTCAAATATTTTATCAGATGCCTCGTGAATGATAATTAATTTATCCTTTCCAAATAAAGATGAATTATCCATTTCTTCAATTAATAAACCTTCATTTTTTATCAATTCATCTTGAAAAAAATTAATTACCTCCTTATCACAAATTTTCTTAAAAGATTGTTTTAGGAAATTTGTTAAACCTCTATTTTCACCGTATAACAAAATAAAAGGGTAATCTTTTATTTCCTCAATATTGTTTTCAATTATGTAACTTTTAATTTCCATTTAAATTTTTCATGTAAATGTATCTTAAAATTTCTTCAGTTATTTTTCCACTGAGATCAGATAAAATTTGTTTTTCATTTCTCAAAGTTTGTGTATAAGTATCTTCTACATTGTAGCTCATTGATTTATTAATTTTAAATTTTTCAATCTTATTATTTATTTCGTTTACAAGTACCAGTTGGACGTCCATTTCTATTAAATACTTAGTTATTTGATTAGCAGAATTCTTTTCAGAAATACTTTTTTTTCTGTTCAAATCTAATGTTAGCGAGATTAAGTTTTTTGACTCATTTCTTGAATTTATTAAAATATTATTTTTTATTTTAGCGGCCATCTTTCTATCGCCGGTGGTAATAAAATTTTCAATTTGGAAATTGTTAATTCTGTCTTCCGAGATTTTTTGAAAACCACAATTACTAATCAATAGAAAAATTATTAAAGTGAAGAAAATTTTGAACATGAATTATTTTAAAACATAATTAATTAATTTATTTTTTACATATATAGTTCTTTTTACCTGATTTTGCTTTAGTGTTTTTAGAAGACTATTATGAGTGTTTACTATTTTTTTTTATTTCTTTCTCATCCGTGTCCTTCTTGATTTCTAATATTTTTCTGGTTTTTCCATTTATTTGAACAATCAGTTTGATATAGCTGTCTGTTAAAAGTTTTTTATCAATCTCTGGCCATTTGTCTATATTTTTCTCCTTTAATTTCTCTAAGCACTCATGGGCTAAAAAAGGGGTAATGGGTAGTAATATTTTCATATATTTTACAAGGTTCTTTTTAAAACAATCGTTACTAATTCTTTTACTCAAAGTAGAATTAAATAAGTTATATACCTCATAAATATTAGCCACAGCTACATTAAGAGAAAAAGTTTGAATTAAGACTGAAACTTTATTTACATAGTTATTAATTTTTCTGTTGAATTCTTTCTCTATTTCTTTATCTCGTTTAGTCTCACTTCTGTTCAAAATTAAAATATTAAGATTCCAAATTCTTTGTAAAAATTTATAGGCACCTTCGATACCTTGCTCAGACCATAGGATATCTCTGTCTGGAGGACTATCAGATAATATGAATAATCGCACTGAGTCCGCACCAAATTTATCTATCATTTTTTCTGGATCAATTGTGTTTCTTTTAGATTTAGACATTGCTTCTGCGGCACCAATCTTAACAGGTTTTTTTGATTTAATGTTTATTGCCTCCTTATCGTTTAACTTCTCTATTTCATCTGGGCTTAACCAAGATCCACTTTCATCTTTGTAAGTCTCATGGCATACCATGCCTTGAGTATAAAGTTTTTTAAAAGGCTCTTTAAAATTTAAGTCTTTGGTAAATTTATTTATGCCAAAGGTAAAAAATCGAGAATATAGCAAATGCAAAATAGCATGTTCAATCCCTCCAATGTATTGATCTACCGGCATCCACTCATTAACTTTTTTAATGTCAAAAGGCTTATCCTTTGACTCCGGAGAACAGAATCTTAAAAAATACCAAGACGAGTCAACAAATGTGTCTAGAGTATCTGTTTCCCTTACGCATTCTTCTCCTGTTGTTTTGTCTATTGTTTTTTTCCAAGTTGGATGAATATCTAGTGGGTTACCAGTGTGATTTAAATTTACGCTCTCAGGTAATTCTACAGGGAGCTCGTCTTTTGGCACAGTTTTAATTGATCCATCTTTCTTGTAAATTATAGGTATGGGGCAGCCCCAGTATCTCTGCCTAGATATTCCCCAATCTTTTAACCTGAAAGTTACTTTTTGATTTCCTATACTGAGCTTTTTTACTTCCTCAGTTATCTTTTTTTTTGCTTCACTAATTTGAAGATTATTCAAAAATTTTGAATTGATCATCAATCCCTCACCTGTGTAAGCCTCTTTCAAATTTGTCGCTACCTTCTTATCGGGAGAAACAACTTGAATAATTTCTATGTTATATTTTGTAGCAAACTCAAAATCTCTTTGATCATGAGCTGGACAGCCAAATATAGCTCCAGTGCCGTAATCCATTAGAATGAAATTGGCTGCGTAAACCGGAATTTTCTTATTTTCAATAAAAGGATGATCAACGCTATACTGAGTTTTAAAACCAATTTTTTCTGCGCTAGCAAGAGACTCTTCTGTGGTCCCCATTTTTGAGCAATCTTTCTTAAATTTAATGAATTTTTCATCTTGAGCAAATTTTTCACAAATAGGATGGTCTGCAGATACTGCTATAAAAGTTGCCCCAAAAATCGTATCTGGTCTTGTAGTGAATATCTTAATAATTTCTTCCGAATCACTTATTTTGAAATTTATCTCGCACCCAATGGATTTTCCTATCCAATTTTTTTGCATCAATTTAACTTTAGTTGGCCAACCATCCAAAGTAGATAATCCTGATAGTAAATCTTCCGAAAATTTTGATATATTAAAAAACCATTGAGATAATTTTTTACGCTCAACTATTGCATTGGATCTCCAGCCTTTGCCGTCAATTACTTGCTCGTTTGCTAAGACGGTTTTTTCAACAGGATCCCAATTTACGTAGTTTTCTTTCCTTGAAACAAGACCAGAATTATAAAAATCGATGAACAAGGATTGCTGTTGTTTGTAATAATTAACATCGCAGGTTGAAATTTCTTTATCCCAGTCTATTGATAGACCAAGCATTTTTAATTGCCTTTTCATTTCTCCTATATTTTTATTAGTCCAAACTTTTGGACTAAGCTTGTTTTGTCTAGCTGCGTTCTCCGCAGGTAGTCCAAAAGAGTCCCAACCCATTGGGTGAAGAACGTTATAACCATTCATAAATTTGTATCTAGCTAAAACATCACCTATCGTGTAATTTCTTACATGACCCATATGTATTTTGCCTGATGGATAAGGAAACATCTCAAGGCAATAAAAGTTTTTTTTATACTTGTTACTATATAATTTTCGTTTCTCTAAAACAGGAGTCCACTTTTTTTCAAGTAATGAAAATTTAACTCTTTCCATATGTTTATTGTTTTTTATCTGATTTTTCGATCAAAGCCGCACTTTTGAGTATAGAACCTAAAAGTTCTTCCTCGATTTGCGATTTTATTTTGTCAACTCGACAATTCTGATTTGCAGAACATTTTTTTTTGTGAACTATAACTTTTAAACTATCAGCTCTGATTTCATTAGAAAGGAACCTTAATGTAATTTTAATAGAGTCATTACCTGTATTATCATTATACCAGTCAGTAATTATCACTCCTCCTGAATAGTCAACTGTTGCTAATGGTAAGAAATCTAAAATTTCTAGCGAAGCTCTCCACATAGGATTAGAAGTACTAAACTCATATCTTCCACCACCACGATTCTTTGCCATTCCAGCAATACTCACGCCTCTACCTTCTTTAACGTTAAGTTTTGCTCTTTCTTTACCCTCAACTGGGATTTTCCTTGCATCTGACCATTTAGGTTTCAAAGCTTTACAAGAAGTAAGTAAAAATAACGAAATAAGTAAAATATTTAAAATTTTCATAATTTGATAAATCTAATAATTAATAGATCAAAATCATTGGTTTTTCACACTTTTTTAGTATATTTATGTGGTATTTTTACCACACCTTCAAAAAAAAAGCCCTTAAAATATGAATTTTTAGCTTATTTATCTAAAAAAATACTAAAAAAGCTCGTTAACTTATAAATTAACATAACAAGAAAAGGATAAAACATGAAAACATTAAAAAACATGTTGTTTGCTTTAGTAGCAAGTTCTTTAGTTTTCGCAAACGTTAATGCAGGTGAAATGACACTAAGTGGTGACATGGAAGCTGCAATAACGAAAGTTGATGGTGTTACAGGTAACCCAATCGGCTTAGAAAACGAAATGAGCATTACAGGTTCTACTGAATTAGACAATGGAATTGGTGTTGCATACAAGATGACGATCGACGCGACAACGTTCGACGATGAAGAACTTGTATTTACAACTCCATACGGAAAAATATCAGTTACATCTACAGGTTCACCTTTAGATGCTAACGACAACATCACTCCAGTAGCTTTTGAAGAAGCTGAAATTTCTGCTTCAACAGGTTACGTGGATACATCAAAATTCTCAGGAAATAGTGCAATGGGTATTAGATACGGAAACACATTTTTTGGCGTTGGTGTAGATGCAATGTATACTCCGAAATACGGTTCAGGTGACGGTTCAGATGACGAATCGCCATCTTCAACAGTAAGTTCTGAGTACGGTTCTGTAGAAGAAATCGTATTAAAAGCTGACCCACTAGCTCCATTTGGAATAGAAGGTGCAGCATTAGCAGTAGGTTACGGTAAAGTAGATTCATTAGAGTCAACACGATCTGACCCAGAATCAGCTTTAGTAGCTCTAAACTATACTTACGGTCCACTTAAAGTTGGTGTTGAGAAGTCTGGTGTTCTTTACGGTGAAGACGGAACATCAAGAACAACTAGTGATGTTATTTACGCAAGAAATACAAACTATGGTGCGACGTTTCTTGTAAATGACAATTTAAGTGTTGGTTATACAGAAACTGAGTCTCTAAGAAAATCAATTGGTGGAATAGAAGGTGTTAATTCAATTGGTGGTTCAGGTACAAACTCAGTGACATTAAAAGCTGATACACTTTCAGTTGCTTATACAATTGGTGGATTATCAATTAAATATGCTGACTCAAGCACAGATAACGATGTATATGTTACAGACGCTAAAAGCACAAAAACAATTATAAGTTTAGGAGTTGCTTACTAAGCAATAAATTTACTTAAGAATTTAAAAAAAGCCGGTAATTTTTACCGGCTTTTTTTTTACCTAAAAAATTCTCTCTTAAGGCCGCTCTCAGATGCAAAACCTTTAATGTTAAGCATTTTTAATTTATTGTAATTGTTTAAATTAATACCACCGAGTGCTATTAGATTTGAAAAATTGCCTTTAATTAAATTGAATTTAGCTATCCCGAGAAATCCTCTTTTTTTCGACTTGAATAATCTTGATAAAATCACTCTTTGACACCCTTGGCTCACTTTTTCCAATATTTCTTTTTTATTATGTGCTGATCCAATTATTTTTATATTATTTGGCAAATTTTTGTATGTTCTCTTGTTAAATGCTGACAAGTATAAATTTCTAAGACCTAATTTAAACATTAGTTGCACATTATTTGAAACAAAAAGAGGTATATTTCTACTTTTGCAATTCTTTTTAATAATTATGAAATTTCCCAAATTTGGTTTTGTGTCTGTTTTTATTATTACATTTGCACCAATTTTTTTGATATACTCGTAATTAATTTTTTGTTGCGAATTTACGTAAAAATATATTTCTTTTTTAATCATGGTAAATAAAATTATAAGTAATTATTTGTCTATTCAAGATAATTTAAAACCTAATGTCAAATTGATTGCCGTAAGTAAAACTTTTGACCTTAATGAAATTCGACCATTAATTGACCATGGTCACCTACATTTTGGAGAAAATAAATTTCAGGAAGCCTCATCAAAATGGGCAGAAGTTATCCGAAATAACAAACAACTCAATCTTCATATGATCGGAAAATTACAATCTAACAAAGCAAAAAAAGCTGTAGATTTATTTAATTATATTCACTCATTGGATAATGAAAAACTTTCTGATGTTTTAAGTAAAGCTGAAAAAGAAAAAAATAAAAAGCTAAACTATTTTATCCAAGTTAATATTGGTGATGAGGACCAAAAATCTGGCATTAATTCGAAAAATTTAAGTTCTTTTTTTAGATACTGCACAAAAGAAAATAAATTAAATGTAATTGGTTTAATGGCTATACCCCCTCTTGGTAAAAATACTTTTTACTTCGAGAGGATGAAAGAACTAAACGATTCACTAAATTTGAAGGAGCTTAGTATGGGCATGAGCTCTGACTATCAAGAAGCAATTAAAAATGGTGCTACATTTATAAGGTTAGGGACTAGTATATTTGGAAGTAGAGATTAAATTATATTCAAGTAACTTTTTATTTTTATTTCATTAAGAAGAAGTCTCATGTTTTTTTTTGAGATTGCTATACATCCTTCAGTCGACTTAAAGTTTTTTTTTGAAATATGTATGAAAACTGCACTTCCTTTACTTTTAATTATTGGTTTTAAATTATAATTGATCACAATTATTATATCGTAAATATTACTTTTTCTATAAATTTTTTCCGCACTAAATTTAAATGGAAGTTTAATGAGTTTATTATATTGGTCTGAACTCGGATCATCACACCATCCCATGTTCTTTTTTATAACTTTTTTTTTTAAAACTGAGGTAAGATTTTTGACTCTATCAGATCGGTAAAGTACATAGTTCAGTCTAAATCTACCTTTTGGTGTGGTTTTATCTCCCTCTTTTTTGTTTTTTTTAGTACCTTTTTTGCCTAAAGCACATTTTATCTTATAGTTCTTGAATCGAATATATTTATTTTTTAAAGTCAATAACATGAGTACCTATCAAAAAATATACATTTTTGCCGAAAATTATTTTATCAACTCTCTCAATGAACTTAAAGAATATTTTAAGTCTGAATTTATTAAAATTGATATAAAAGAAAAAAAAAATTTTGATTTTGGCCCAAACCCACTATTTATCATCCAAGAAAGTTTTTTAAACAATTCAAATGATGATTTTTTTGAAAAATTTAAAAATAATATTTTACTTATAAGAAACTATAAAGATAAAAAGAAAAAAATTAATTTTAATTATCTTTTACAAGTTCCGGCTAAAGTCGATAATTATAAAAAAGATATTGATGAAATAAAGTCAAGATTAAAATTTCAAATTAATTCATTTGTTAAAACTGGTAAATATATTCTTGACAAAAATGAAAAAAGGTTAAAATTTGAAAAAAAATCAATTTCATTAACTGAAAAAGAGGTACAGTTAATAGAAATATTAGCTTACAGTAAAGCTCCAGTTTCTAAAGAGCAAATTCAAAAACGAGTATGGGTATATTCAGAGCAAGCAGACACTCACACAGTCGAGACGCATATTTATCGTTTAAGGAAAAAAATAAATGAAATTTTCTCCGATCAAAACTTTATTAAGAATAAGAAAAATGGTTATGAGATATAAAAAACGAAATCCAGTAGCTTTTGACCTTTTCTCGTCAAAATATAAAAAAAGAGTTGTTAAACCCAAGAAGGGCAAAGGAAGTTTCAAAAGAAAAAAAAACTAGTTTAGATTCTCCCTAAAAAAAGCGATTGTTAAATTCACTGCTTCATCCAATTTTTTTCTGTTTTTCCCTTTACCACTTTCTGAAGTAATGCATTTTCTTTTAGCTTCTTTTCTAGATATTTCAGCTCCGCTATATAAACGAAGTTTACCATCTGGCATTTTAATTATTGGATCATATCGGCAACCATTAACTGCTACACCTTTACCAATCTCACCATTTGTACTAAAAAAATGGTTAGCCTTAGGAATATTAATAAGTTTTACTTGATTACCTTTTTTTAATAACTCTTTTTCAAGAATTTTACATGGTTCAATGTAGTAATGGCTTTCCTCTCCTTTTATTATTAAAATAGAAAAATCAAATTTAACTGGTTCTTGAAATATATTACATCCTGGCTCCGCTGAAGCTATAGCTCTCCAGGCTTTTGGATTTTTATTGTTGTAATGTGCACTAATAGTTTTTAGTACTTGCTGGGCTCCATAACTAAAACCAGTGTAAAAAAATCTTTCTTTATCGAACCTCTCATCTTTTAGTAAAATTTTTCTTAACTCATTTGCGTAGTTCAGGGCATCTGGAAAACGTGTTTTTTCATTTGCAGTCAAGGGTTTTTTATAAAATGCATCTAATGCAGCAACAGCAAAACCTTGTTTGGTACCCTCTTTTATAATTCTTTTTGAATATTCATCAGTTGCCCCGTCTTGAATTTTTTTACCGTCCCTAGTACTACCATGTTGAGTTATAATTACAGGTAATTTTCCAGAAAATCTTTTAGGAAAAGAAATTTCTACTAAAACTTCTGAGTGGTTCGGAAATTTTTGATCTGCGCTATCGAATTTTAGATATTCGGCAGCCGAAATATTTAGAAAACTTAAATAAAAAAAAATTAGGACATATTTGATCAACTGAGTCTAGCTCCTATTATTTGAATAACTTTTGAGGACATTTCTGTTCCTTTCTCTAGGCACTCTTTGATTGATTTATTATTAATATAGCCGTGAAGAAACCCGCCAGCAAATAAATCTCCTGCACCAGTTAAATCTTTTATTTTTATATTTTGTTTAGCTGTACATTCTACAATTTCACTGCCTTGGATTGCTAAAGCTCCATTTTCGCCTCTAGTAACAACAATAAGTTTTCCATTTTTTTTTGAAAATTCAATCACATCATTGAATTTTTTTGTATTTAACAATGACATTATTTCTTGTTCATTAGCAAAGGTTATATGTAATTTATTTTTCACTAAATCTAAAAAGTCAGATTTATGCCTCTCAACACAAAATAAATCTGACAGCGACATTGCTACTTTGTTAGAATTTCTTATAGCTTTATCAAAAGCTTTTTTCGGCTCTCCCTTATCCCACAAATATCCCTCAAGAAAGACAATTTCACTATTTTTAACAGCTTCTTTATTTATATCGTCCTCATTAATTTGACCAGCTACACCCAAAAAAGTCACCATTGTTCTCTCTGAGTCTGGAGTGATTAAAATTAGACATGTGCCAGTTGGAACGGACCCTCTTCTTTTTGAGTAAAAATATTTTACTTTTTCTTTTTCTAAGCCAATTTCGTATTTATTTCCCAAAGGATCATCATTTATTTTTCCTATAAAACCAACTTTATTGCCTAATTGCGATAAACCTACTATTGAATTTGCAATAGATCCTCCTGAAACAGTTTCTTCTATCTTTAGACCCTTAAGTAAATTTTTGAACTCTGTTTGGTCAACTAATTTCATTGTGCTTTTTTTTAGAGAATTCTTTAAAAGAAAGTCATCCTGCACTTTGCATATTACATCGACAATAGCGTTTCCTATTCCTAATATTTGCATTATAAAGATTAAGCTTTTTTCGTTTTAACTAGTTTCTTTCTATTTGGATAACAGCTTTTGCAAATTTTACAAGTTATTCCATGGCAGTCTCTAGCCTTGCAATATTCGCGCCCATACCAAATAATTTGCAGATGAAGCCTGTTCCAGAGTTTTTTAGGGAATATTTTTTTTAGATCACTTTCAGTTTGAATAACACTTTTGCCATTAGTCAAACCCCATCTTTGTGCTAAACGGTGAATGTGAGTGTCAACTGGAAATGCAGGATAACCAAATCCTTGAGACATTACCACGCTTGCAGTTTTATGACCTACTCCTGGCAGCTGTTCAAGCTCCTCATAGGTTTTTGGTACAGTTCCGTGATGTTTTTCTATTAATTTTTTTGATAGATAAAAAATGCTTTTTGCTTTGACCCTAAAAATTCCTATTCTTTTAATTAGCTTCTCAATTTTTCTTCTTCCTAGCTTAACAAAATGTTCAGGGCGATTATACTTCGGGTAAATATCTTTGGTCACATTGTTAACATTAACATCCGTACATTGAGCTGATAACAAAACAGAGATAAGCAAAGTAAATGTATTTTTATAGTTTAAGGGAATAGGAACTTTTGGGTACGTTCTATTTAATATTTTAATTATAATTGCGGATTTTTTTTTGTTATTCACTTGAAATTTAAAAGATCTCTCATCGAATAAAGCCCGTTTCTTTTTTTGGATAACCAACTCGCAGCTGCTATTGCGCCCTCTGAGTATAACGCTCGATCAAAAGATTCATGATTTAAAGATACAATTTCTTTTCCAGAAGAAAAAGTTACTTCATGCTCTCCAATAACCTTACCTTTTCTGATTGAATTAAAATTTATTTTTTTTCCGTATGGAAAAAATTTTTTATTAAAATATTTTTTTCCAAGTGTGCTGTAAAAATCTCTATTTTTTCCATTCGCTATACCCTTTGCTAACATTAATGCTGTACCTGAGGGGTAATCCTTTTTGTCCTTATGATGAACTTCATAAACTTTACTTAAAAATTTTTTTCCAAGGGATCTAGATGCAATCTCAGTAAGATACATTAACAAATTTACGCCTAAGCTCATATTTCCAGCTTTTAAAATAGGAATTTTTTTTGAAAATTTCTTTATTAAATTTTCTTCTGATTTTGTGAAACCTGTCGTTCCTATCACAACTTTTTTCTTTAATTTACTAGCATAATTTAATACTTCCAGCGTGCACTTTGGAACGGTAAAATCAATTATTACATTCGCTTTTTTAAATGAATTCATTGAGTTAGATGTAACTTTCAAACCAGCTATTGTTTTATTTGTTTTTTTATTTTCGGTTAAGGCTACTACTTTAATCATCTTATTCTTTTTAGCTGAACTAATAATTTGTTGGCCCATTCTTCCCATACATCCAGTTATTGCTAAGTTGATTTTTTTCATCTGTTTAATTGAATAATTATAACAATAATAACTACAATTACAGCCCAAATAGACAAATTTCTTAAAAATTGTTTTAATCGACTATTAGTGTTTAAAAATGTGGGCATAACTAAAGATAATACCGCGATTAAAATAATCGCAGATAAAATTTGATCTGTATTCATTTAAATTATGAATTTTTCCAAAATTTTTTTGCTCTCTCAAAAAAACTTTTTATAAGTGGGTTTGGTTTTTCAGCCTCAATTTTTTTAAATTCCTCAAGTAATTGCTTTTGTTTTGATGTTAATGAGGTTGGAACTTCTGTAATAATCTTAATATACAGGTCCCCATAACTACTACCTCTCAAGACTGGCATACCTTTCCCTTTAAGTCTGAATTGTTTACCTTGTTGTGTCCCTGCAGGGATTTTAATTTTTGATCTTCCTCCATCAATGGATGGAACTTCAACGGAGGATCCAAGCGCGGCATCAGAAAAAGTAATTGGCAATTCATAAAATAAGTTTTCTTCAGATCTCTTAAATATATTGTGATTATCCACCGAAATGAAAAGATATAAGTCTCCGCTAGTACCCCCTTTACTTCCAGCTTCTCCTTTACCACTAAGTCTGATTCTGGTTCCATCATCGACACCTTTTGGAATTTTCACAGAAATATTTTCTTGAGATTGAATCTTTCCATTTCCCCTGCATTTGCTACAAGGATTACTTATTTTTTCTCCGTATCCGCTACACTCAGGGCATGTTTGTTGAATTGTAAAAAATCCTTGATTTGACCTTACTTTTCCATGACCATTACAATAGTTACACGTTATAGGTTTCGACCCAGGCTCAGAACCTTGACCTGAACATCTTCCACATTTTTTATAAGTCGTGTAATTAACTTTTTTATTTAATCCTCTGTAAGCTTCTTCTAGGCCAATTGTAATATCGTATCTTAAGTCATTTCCTCTGTTGGCCGATCTTCTTCTTTGACCTCGAGAAGAGCCAAAAACATCATCTCCAAAAAAATCCTCAAAAATGTCAGAAAATGACGAGCCAAAATCAAAATTTCCAAACCCTTGGTTATTACCGCCCTCAAAAGCTGCATGGCCAAATTGATCGTAATTAGCCTTTCTCTTTTCATCAGACAAAATGTGATAAGCTTCACTAGCCTCTTTGAATTTTTCTTCAGAGGCTTTGTCGCCTTTGTTTTTGTCCGGATGATATTTTAAAGCTAATTTTCTATAAGCTTTTTTAATTTCATCTTTTGATGTTGATTTGCTTACCCCTAAGATGTCGTAATAGTCTCTTTTGGCCAATTGGACTTACTCCTTTTCAAATCTTAGGCGCTTTTTTCTTTGTCTTCTTTTACGTCCTCAAAATCTGCGTCAACAACATTTTCTTTGGTTTCATCTTTTGGTTTATCATCTTTATCATTGTCATCTTTTTTCTTTTGTTTTTCCTGTTGTTGTTTATAAACAGCTTCACCCAATTTCATAGAAACCTGTATAAGCGCTTGTGTTTTCTTTTTAAGATCTTCATTATCAGTTCCTTTAAGAGAGCTTTTAAGATCTGACACAGCGTTTTCAATTGATTTTTTTTCCTCAGCCGAAACTTTATCTCCATGTTCCTTAAGACTTTTTTCGGTAGAAAAAATTAAACTATCAGCTTGATTTCTAATATCTACGGCTTCTCTTTTCTTTTTATCAGCCTCTTTATTAGCTTCAGCGTCTTTTACCATTTTATTAATTTCTTCATCAGATAAACCACCAGATGCCTGAATTTGAATATTTTGCTCTTTACCAGTTCCTTTATCTTTTGCGGAAACACTTACAATACCATTTGCATCTATATCAAAAGTTACCTCTATTTGTGGAGTTCCTCTAGGTGCAGGCGGTATACCGACTAGCTCGAAATTTCCAAGTAATTTGTTGTCAGCTGCCATCTCTCTTTCACCTTGTAAAACTCTTATAGATACTGCCGGCTGATTATCTTCTGCAGTTGAAAAAACCTGGCTTTTTTTGGTTGGTATTGTTGTATTTTTTTCAATTAATTTTGTTGAAACACCACCCAATGTTTCGATTCCTAGTGAAAGTGGCGTTACATCCAATAATAAAACATCTTTAACATCCCCTTGAAGGACACCAGCCTGTATAGCAGCACCCATCGCCACTACTTCATCTGGATTAACACTTTTGTTAGGTTCTTTACCAAAAAAGTTTTTAACAGTTTCAATAATTTTAGGCATCCTAGTCATACCTCCAACCAGAACTACTTCATTTATCTCAGCAGCAGAGAAACCAGAGTCTTTCAAGGCGGTTTTACATGGAGTGAGAGTTCTTTCAATTAAATCTTGAACTAAAGCTTCTAACTTTGCTCTTGAAAATTTTAGATTCAAGTGTTTGGGACCACTTTTATCTGCAGTAATAAATGGTAAATTAATCTCTGTTTGAGCCGCAGAAGACAACTCTATCTTTGCTTTTTCAGCTGCTTCTTTTAGTCTTTGTAAAGCTAACTTATCAGTTTTTAAATCAATACCATTATCTTTCTTAAATTCCTCTGAAAGATAATCAACAATTGCGTCGTCAAAATCTTCACCACCTAAAAATGTGTCACCATTAGTAGATTTGACCTCAAATACACCATCACCTATTTCTAATATTGAAACATCAAAGGTTCCTCCACCTAAATCATAAACTGCAATTTTTTTTCCACCTTTTTTATCAAGGCCATAAGCCAGGGAGGCTGCAGTTGGTTCATTAATAATTCTTAAAACTTCAAGTCCAGCGATTTTGCCAGCATCTTTTGTCGCTTGTCTTTGAGAATCATTAAAATAAGCTGGCACAGTAATTACTGCTTTTGTCACCGCCTGTCCTAAATATTTCTCAGCTGTTTCTTTCATCTTTTGTAAAATGAAAGCTGATATTTGAGCAGGAGAATACTGTTTGCCTTTACCCTCGACCCAAGCATCCCCATTTTCTGATTTTGTAATTTTGTATGGAACTTTTGAAATATCTTTCTGCACAGAGGGCCCATCGAATTTTCTACCAATTAACCTTTTTACTGCATAAATGGTATCGTTTGGGTTTGTTACAGCTTGTCTTTTAGCAGGTTGTCCAACAAGCTTTTCTTCTTTATCTAAAAATGCGACAACTGAAGGGGTAGTCCTTGCGCCTTCAGTGTTCTCTAATACCTTTGCTTGCTTACCATCCATTATGGCAACACAAGAATTTGTTGTTCCTAAATCGATACCTATTACTCTGCTCATAAATTTTCTCCTACAATAAGATTTATATGGGGGTTTTTTTTAGAACTACAAGTCATTAATCCTCCTTTTTCTCGCTTTTTTCAGCTTTTTTCTTTGAAACACCAACAAAAGAAGGCCTCAACAACCTCTCTCCTAATTTATATCCAGGCTGTATTTCTTGTAGCACTGTTCCAGGTTCATTGCTCTCGTCTTCAATCTCTAACATCGCCTGATGAAAATTTGGGTCAAATTTCTTGTTAATACAATCAATCCTTTTAATATTATTCTTTTCAAATACTGAAATTAAATCTTTTTCAATAATTTCTATATTCTTTAAAAACTTACTGAACATAGAGCTCTTCTTAAAATTATCATCACTCTTCATTGATAGCTTAGCGCGCTGTAAATTATCTATAAGAGACAAGGTCTCTTTCGCAAAGTTAAAACCACCATATTCAAATGCATCCTTAACTTCCTTTTCAAATCTTTTTCTTTGATTTTCAATTTCAGCAAGGGATCTCAAAAGTTTTTCCTCAGTTTTTTTTAACTTTTCTTCTATCGATTCCTCTTGAGAACCCGCCTGTTTTTCATCATTCTTAGGCTGCTCAGATTCTCCAGACTCAAGTTTAGACTCATTTTTTTCATTCATAAATGTTATATAATGATGAAATTTATAATTTCTAGTTATCATGAAAAAAATAAAAAAAATATTAATAGGAACTCATAATAGAGGAAAATATAGAGAAATATGCGCTCTTTTACCAAAGAATTTGAAAAAGATTTCGCCAGCAAAATATAAAATAAAACCTCCAAAAGAATCCGGTAAAACATTCAAAGCAAATTCAATTCTTAAGGCCAGACATTTTTCTCTAAAATCTGGTTTATACTCGATATCGGATGACTCTGGTTTAGAAGTAGTGGCATTAAAAAATAAACCAGGAATCTATTCAGCTCGCTGGGCTAAAATGTTAGGCGGGTTCAATACAGCAATGAAAAAAATAATTTTACTTTTAAAAGATAAGAAAAAAAGAGATGCAAATTTTGTTTGCTCATTAACATTATGCTACCCCAGTGGCAAATCTATATCTTCCACAAAGAAATTGAAAGGAACAATATCGAAAAAAATTAAAGGTTCAAAGGGATTTGGATATGACGCAATTTTCATTCCTGAAAAAAAAAAGAAAACATTTGGTCAAATGACAAGAAAAAGTAAAATGAAATCAGACCATCGATATTTAGCTTACAAAGAGTTAAAGAGGAAAGTTACAGTTTTTTAAATTTTTTTCCTTCAATTTTGTAAATATTTAAATCCTGTATAATTTCATCTTCAATAAACTTAAATGAACCAATTTTACTTTTAATCTTATCTTTAAATAAAAAATCTTTGATATTTTCTATTCCATTTTTTTTATTCCAAACGTAATATATCAATCCAAGAGCGTCATATGCAAGAATTCCAATTTCACTTGGATATTGATCATACATGTTAAAATATTCTTGATTAAATTTTTCAAAATTTTTTAAATCTACAGATGGATAATAAATAGTTTTAATTGAATTTTCAAAAAAAATGCTTTTATCAAACCATTGATTTATAGTTGTAAAGATTACGTCCTCTTGATTTACATCTGCAAATACTAGTGAGGCCAAAACACTTTTTAAATTACTACCAAAGTCTAAAACAATCACCGAGTCAAAATTCACTTTTCCCAAAGTATACTTTTGCTCAAGTATTTTAAGCTCTCTTTGAGAAGCAAGATCATCTTTTTTTTCCAGTATTTTTTTTCTATTTTCTAAATTTCTTTTTCTCTGAGAATAATTAGTTAGCTTCTCTATCTCCCCAGTGATTATTCTTGGATCTGGATTATATTTAAGTGTTTTGTAAGGTTTGATTTTTATTTTTTTCAATTTACCTTCTATAAAATCACTATAAGAATTATCTGGATAAAGAATTACAGTTTTATTTTTATTTTTCTTTTCTAAAAATTTTTTAATTGCCAGTAGTTGAGATTCAAGACCCACTCCAATACTTACTACATTATTTTTAATACCTGGATTAATATTTGATAAAGAAACAAAAGAAATATTTTTAAATTTGTACACTTCATTAATATGTTTCTGAGTGAGAGGTCCTATCACTACTTTAATATCTTCTTTGATAAGTTCCTCAATTGATTTAAGTAACTTATCTTTGTTATCTAAACCTGAATCTTTGGGGTAAATAACAACTTTTTTTTCGTCTATTTCCTTTAAAGCCAGTTGAAGTGAATAAAGTATAGATTTACCTACATCTGCATACTCACCGGTAAAAGGAACTAAAAGACCAATTTTTATTTTATTATTTATTTCTTGAGAGTATAAGGAGAAATTAAAGTTGTAAGAAATAAAAATTAATAAAGTAAATAAAATTTTAAACATTTTTAAATATGATACTAAAAGGATTATATATAGTTTCTACTCCAATTGGGAATCTCGAAGATATTACTTTACGGGCAATAAAGATATTAAAATTATCAGATTTCATATTATGTGAAGATACAAGACGTACCTCTAAATTGTTAAAGCATTTTAAAATAAATAAACCTCTTATTTCTTATCACAAATTTAATGAGAAAAAAAACATTCCAAAGATCATTCGATACTTAAATGAGGGCAAAATTTTGTCACTAGTTTCTGATGCTGGTACACCCATACTATCTGATCCGGGGAATTTACTCGTTGAAGAATGCATTAACAAAAAAATATCTGTTATTCCAATACCTGGCCCTTCCTCTTTAACAGCGGCAATGAGTGTTTCTTCTTTTGATGATCAATTTATTTTTTATGGCTTTTTACCTAAAAAAGATCTGGAACTGGAGAAAGAGCTAAAAAAACTCTCAAATATTAACTTTGCAATTGTAGCATTTATTCCAAGTTTAAGAGTTAATTTTTATATTAAATATTTTAAAAAGCATTTTGATGACAGAAAAATTTTAATCGCCAGAGAAATAAGTAAACTCCACGAAACCTTCTACAGAAATAATGTGAAAGATTTAGAATTATTCACAAGTACTCTTAAAGGTGAATTAACTATTGTTTTGTCAAAAAAAATTATTAAAAAAGAAATAGATAGAAAAAAAGAATTTAAAGAAATGAAGATTTTGGCCAAAAGTTATCTTAAAAAATATAGCATGAAAGATACTGTTAACTTAATATCTTTAAGTTCTAGCATATCAAAAAAAATAATATACGATTATTGTTTAAAAATTAAAAAATGAAATTTATAAAAATTATATTGGTTTGCATGATACTGTCACATTGTACTTCTGTCTCAAGGTTTGGTACAGGTGTTGATATAACATTTGACCCTAGAACTATTGGTATGCAAATAGATGACACTATTATGCAAAAAAATCTTGTAGCAAGATTATCCCTTAGAGATAAAAAGTACTTTTTTATACAAGTAGAGGTATTAGATGGTAGAATTTTTCTTGCAGGAAAAGTAGATAAGCCAGAGGAAAAAATAAAGATTACAAAAATGGCTTGGGAAACTAAGGGTGTAAGGTCAGTAAAAAATGCAATTACCATAAAAGGTAAATCTAATTTTAAAAACACTGCAAAAGATATTCTCATTACAAGTCAATTAAGAACTGCACTAGTTATAAATAAAAAAACTAAGTCAAGGAATTACACTTTAGAAACAATTAATAAAGAAATTTATATATTTGGGATTGCGATGAATAAAGAGGAGAAAGAAGAAGTCATGAGAGAAGCAAATGAAATTTATAACGTAAAAAAAGTTATACCATCCATTTACTTAGTTTCTGAATTAAGTAGGAATAAAAATTAATTCTTTTTATAGTCAATTACACCAGCTGAGTAAGCAGCTATAGATGCTAGATTTAAAATGTCTGATGTAGAAGATCTTAAAGGAGCCACTTCAATGGGTTGGTCTAACCCTATCAGCAATGGTCCTATGAGTTTTGCCCCACCAAAGGACTTCATCAATTTCGTAGATATTGCAGCACTGTGTAGCGCGGGCATTATCAAAATATTTGCATTACCAACAATTTTTGAGAATGGATAAATCTCTTTATAGATAGGGTTTAGAGCAACATCAGGCTGCATTTCTCCATCAAAGTCAAAATCGACTTTATGATTTTTAAGAAGTTCAATTGCTTCTCTTACATGTTTAGTGTTTCTTGAAATTGGCTTACCAAAAGTAGAATGTGATAAAAAAGCAACCTTAGGATCAAATCCAAATAACCTTGCTACTCTCACACAAGATTTAGAGACATCTACTAATCGTTTAGAAGACGGAAAGTCCTCAACATTTGTGTCAGCAACTAAAACTGTTTTTCCTTTAAATACCATTAAAGTTAAACCAAATATGGGCTCGCCTTGTCGTGCGCTACAAACACTTTTTAATTTTTCAATTGATGCTGCATAATGTCTTATATTTCCTGTTACCATCGCGTCTGCATCTCCACAGGCTAACATAGAGGCTCCAAATGCTATTCTTTCATTTCTTACCAGTCTATCTACATCCCTTTCAAGTTGGCCAGTTCTTTGAAGTTTTTTATAAAGGTATTCAACGTATTTCTCTCTTTTTACTTTATCTGTAGAATTTACTATCAAGATCTTATAGTTCTCATCTAAACCGATTTTATCTAAAGATTCTTTAACCCTCTTTTCATTTCCAATTAATATGGGAATACCAAGTTTATTTTTTCCGAATTCTACAGCTGCTTTAAGCATGTTCTCATCTTCTCCCTCAGCGAATACAACTTTTTTTGGATTTTTTCTAACTTTTGAATTTATTCCTTGCATTATTGACATTGAAGGGTCCAGTCTATTTGTTAAACTATCTTTATAATCATCAAGATTGGAAATTTTTTTTCTTGCTACGTTACTTTTCATAGCAGCCTCAGCAACAGCGGCAGGTATCACACTTATTAATCTTGGATCAAAAGTCGACGGAATAATGTAGTTTCTTCCATACTTTGGCCTTTCACCTCCATAAGCAGCAACAACTTCGTCCGGAACTTCCTCTCTTGCAAGTAAAGCGATAGCTTTTGCGGCAGCGATTTTCATTTTTTCATTTATCTCTTTTGCTCTCACATCTAGAGCACCCCTAAAGATATAAGGGAATCCAATTAAATTGTTAACTTGATTAGGATAATCTGATCTTCCTGTAGCAATAATTGCATCATTTCTTACCTCTTCAATTAATTCTGGCTTAATTTCTGGATCTGGATTTGCGCAGGCAAAAATTATTGGATTCTTATTCATTGATTTAATCATTTCTTTAGTAACTACATCTTTGGCGGATAAACCTAAAAATACATCAGCACCTTTCATCGCATCATCTAATTTTCTATACTTAGTTTTGATAGCAAAAGCAGATTTAAATTTGTCTACTTTATCTCTCCCTTGGTAAATGACTCCCTTTCTATCGCACATGATTAAATTTTCATTTTTTACGCCAGATAATTTAAACAAATTTGCGCATGCAATAGCAGAAGCGCCCGCACCGTTTACTACAATTTTTACTTTGTCTATTTCTTTTCCGGAGATGTTTAAAGCATTCATTAAAGCAGCTGTAGTAATAATAGCTGTTCCATGCTGGTCATCATGAAAAACAGGTATATCTAATATTTCTTTTAATTTTTTCTCTATAATAAAACAATCAGGTGCAGCAATATCCTCTAAATTAATACCTCCAAAAGTACCTGATATATTTTTAATAGTGTTTATTATTTCTTGTGCATCTGAACTATCTACTTCAATATCAATCGAGTCTATATCTGCAAACCTTTTAAATAAAACTGCTTTTCCTTCCATGACTGGTTTAGAAGCAAGAGAACCGAGATTGCCAAGCCCTAAGATTGCAGAGCCATTGCTTATTACAGCAACTAAATTTCCTTTTGAAGTATAATCATATGAAGCATTAGAATCTTTAGCAATTTCTTTAACTGGTGCCGCCACACCCGGAGAGTACGCAAGTGATAAGTCTCTTTTTGTGGTTAACGACTTAGAAGAATTCACCTCAATTTTGCCAGACTTGCCATTTATATGAAAATCTAAAGCTTCTTTATCTGTATAATGATCTATCTTTGATTTTTTTGTCATTGATTATTAATTATGTAATAATAAATTGTATAAATCACTGATAATTTTGGCTTAATTATGAATTTATTGTCTTCAACCACTGTATTTAGTTTTTTTACCTTAATCAGCCGTATTTTAGGATATTTTAGAGATATATTAATTGCATTTTTTTTAGGTGCCTCAATGATGGCAGATGCATTCTTCGTTGCGTTTAGGCTTCCAAATACATTTAGAAGACTTTTTGCTGAAGGTACTTTTAACGCAGCTTTTATCCCAAGTTACACTACAGCGAAACTTAAAAGCAAAAAAAATGGAGAAAATTTTGCAAATGAGCTTTTAACTTTGCTTACCATAATATTACTTTTTATTGTTTTAATAATTGAAATTTTTACACCTTTGATAGTAGGCATTATCGCCCCTGGATTTTTACAAGATGCTAATAAATTTAATTTAGCTGTAGAACTAACACGTATTACTTTTCCATTTCTGTTGTTTGTAAGCCTCTCATCATTTATTGCTGGGATATTAAACTCTCATAATAAATTTGCCGCAGCATCTGCGGCACCAATACTATTAAATCTTATTTTAATAATAGCGATCTTAATGTCCGCTTATTTTAAGTTAGATTATGCTAAATCTCTTTCTTATGGAGTAACATTTGGCGGGATTGTGCAATTTATATTCTTACTTTACTTTGTGAAAAAATATTACAATCCTCAATTTAACTTTAAAAAAAAAATTAGTAAACAAGTAAAGTTTTTCTTTAAAAAACTTTTACCTAGTATTTTTTCATCCGGTGTAACTCAAATAAATATTTTAATTGGTACAATCATTGCATCTTTTCAGGTTGGCGCAGTATCCTATCTATATTATGCTGATAGAGTATATCAAATTAATCTTGCGGTTGCCGGCATAGCTGTTAGCACTGTTTCTCTACCCGCTTTATCTAAAGCAATAAAAAACAAAAATTTTTTTCTTATTAACAAAATACAAAATAGTTCAATCGAGCTATGTTTGCTTTTATCTTTACCCGCAGGTCTAGGGCTTATTTTTGCGTCAAAAGAAATTATAAGCTCGTTATTTGGCTATGGTTCTTTTACTAAAAATGACATCGAATTAACAGCTACTGCTCTCAGATATTTTGGTTATGGTGTTCCAGCTTTCTCAATGATTAAAATAATGTCTAATTTATTTTTTGCTCGTAACAATACTATAACTCCATTTAAAATTTCTTTTTTCGTAGTAATTTTAAATGTAACAATAAGCTTGATTTACTTCAGAGAAGTAGGATTTATAATCATTCCAATAGCTACCTCAATATCTACCTGGATAGGCGTTTTCGTTTATTTTTTTGTATTAAAGTCAAGAAAATATCTTGTCATAATGAACTCTACCTATAGAAACTTAATTAAAGTTATTTTAGCAACAATTTTAATGACAATTTCATTAATCTTTTTTCTTGATATTTTTAGTGACAGTTTAACTTATGGCGAAAATTTTAAAATTTTATACTTACTGTTTATTGTTTTCTTAGCTGCTGCTACTTATTTGTTTTTATGTTATTCATTAGGTGTTTTGAAAATAAAAAATTATAAAACTAATTAAAAATGAATAAAAAAAAACTTGTTTTTTCAGGAGTTCAGCCTACTGGAAATTTACATTTAGGCAATTATCTTGGGGCACTCAGAAACTTTGTAGCTCTTCAACATAAAGCAGATTGCATATATTGTGTTGTGGACCTACATGCAATAACCACATTTCAAAATCCCAAGGATCTAAAAAATAATATTCTAGAAACTACTGCAGTTTTTCTGGCTTCGGGTATAGATGAAAAAAAGAATATAATCTTTAATCAGTCATCTGTAAGAGGCCACACTGAACTAGCTTGGATTTTAAGTTGTACTTCTAGAATGGGTTGGTTAAATCGAATGACGCAATTTAAAGACAAAGCAGGTAAAGATAAAGAAAAAGCAAGTGTGGGACTCTATATTTATCCTAATTTAATGGCTGCCGATATTTTACTTTATAAAGCGACCCATGTTCCTGTTGGTGCTGATCAAAAACAACACTTAGAACTTTCAAGGGACATAGCTCAAAAATTTAATAAAGATTACAATTTAAAAGAATTCTTTCCTATACCAGAGCCCTTAATACCCAAAAATATATCCAGGATTATGAGCTTGAGAGATGGAACAAAAAAAATGAGCAAATCAGAGGAGTCTGACTATTCAAGAATTAACTTAAAAGACAGCCCTGAAGAAATAGTAAAAAAAATAAAAAAGGCAAAAACGGATACAGATCCAATACCTTATGAAATTAAAGATTTAGAAAACAGACCTGAGGCTTTAAATTTGATAAATATTTATTCTGAATTAAAAGGATCAAATTTAGAAGAAACGTTAATAAAGTTGGCAGGAAAAGACTTTTCCACTTTTAAACCCATGCTATCAGAAATTATTATAGAGACCATCTGCCCCATTGGTAAAAAAATCAAAGATTTGCTAAAAGATCAAACATATTTGAAAGCAGTAATTCAAAAAGGTAAGGAAAAAGCTAATTTAAAAGCTGAGGAAAACCTCAAAAAGATACGTGAAATAGTTGGATTAGTATAATATAAATTTATCAAATGATACAAATTGAAAAGACACCAAACCCTAACTCTTTGAAATTTATGACAGAAAGAACAGTTTCTTTGAGCGGAACTGAGGAATTCCAAAGAAAAGATAAAGACAAGATCAAAAACTCTTTTGTCAGAGAATTACTCTCACTTGATGGTGTAGAACTGATTTTATTAGCTCAAAACTTTGTAACCGTAAAAAAAGATGAAAAAATATCTTGGGATGCCCTTAAACCCTCTGTGGTTTCATATTTGAACGATTATTTTAACAAAAATAAAGGTCCCGTTTTGGATAAAGTTACAGAAATTTTAAGTGATACAAATGATAATGACGTTATATTGCAAATTAAAGAAGTACTAGATAGCAAAATAAGACCGGCAGTGGCTAGAGATGGCGGAGATATAAAATTCAAGTCTTACGATAATGGAATTGTAAAGTTAGAACTTCAAGGAAGCTGCTCAGGTTGTCCAAGCTCAATGATGACACTTAAACAAGGAGTTCAAAATTTATTAAAACATTATGTAAAAGAAGTTCAATCAGTCGAGGCTGTTTAAGAAATGAAAAAAAATATTTCATATCGTGAAAAGTTACTAGAACTAGTTCGTATATATAAAATATCAGAAGTACAGAATTATTTTAAAAGAAAAAAAAATCTTACAAATTCACAAATAGAACACATACTTAAAAAAAACAAGGTTCCAATACCCAAAGAATTCAATGTAGGTTTTTTTCAAAAAAATTTTTCAAAGCCATTATCTAAAGCTGGAAAAGAGGTTACAAATATATACGACGACACCTCAAAGGGTTTTAATCGAATAATTTCTAAAACAGGAAAGGGTGCAACTGGAATTTATGATGAAACGACATCAGGTGCTGCAAAATTTTTAATAAATATTTGGAGAGGTGCAGGAGTAGCAGGGCTAAACTTTTTAAATATTATCCCAAAAGTAATTTCAGCAATTCTAAATTTTGTTTCAGACACATTTACTAGAGTATTTAGTTCAATGTACGAGTCAAAATTTGAGGAGCGAAAGATTAAAAAAATAATAGCTTCCTTTGGATATGCTATAGCAATCTTAACAATCGGGATTGTGGGTTTTAGTCTGATTGAAAATTATAAATTTAACGAAAGAGAAATAGTTGTTGAAAAAAAAGAAAAGCTTGTAAAGTCTGAAAAAAAAATAACTCAGCAAAAAAAAGAAGCTAAAATAGTTGAGAAAAAGGAAAAAAAAAAAGAACTAGTAAAAATTCCGGAGAAAAAAAATCAAAAAACTGAAAAGTCAAAAGATCCTAGTCAAGTAAAAGAGCTAGTTTTACCAAACCTCAATTTAAAAACAGAGACAGTATTGAGTTTATTTGAGGATGTCGAGTATGACTTAAGAGATGTTAGATATCAAAAAAGGGTCAAGCCGATATACTTTACCCAATTTCCAAAGGATTTAGATGAAATTAAAGACGTGCAACTTAAGAAAGAAACATTCATAAAGATTGTTTTACCTCTAGTTGTTGCTGAAAATGATAAAATATTAAGTGATAGGTCTAAACTAAAACAAATTACATCAAGAAAAATGACGACAGATAAAGAAAAACTTTGGTTACGACAAAAGCTGAGGGAATATAAAGTTAAAAATTCAGATATGGAAGAACTTAAAAAGAGAATGGATATAATTCCTGTATCAATAGCTTTGGCGCAAGCCGCAAAGGAAAGTGGGTGGGGAACTTCACGTTTTGCTTTAGAGGGTAACGCTATTTTTGGTCAGTGGACTTGGACCGGCCAAGGTATTGAGCCTTTAAATAAAAATAAGAATGAGGGGCACAAAATACTTCGGTTTCCAATTCTAAGAGCATCAGTAAAAGCTTACAAAAATAATTTAAATACACACAAAGGTTATTCCTCTTTTAGAGAGAAAAGATATAGTTTCAGAAAAAGAAATAAATCTTTAAAAGGAGTAAACTTAACAGACACATTAGATAAATATGCTCAAACAGGTAAAGAGTATACTAAGATTCTTGAACAAATCATCACACAGAATAATTTAACTGATTTCGAAACAGTCCAACTTACAAATTCAGTGGTTAAAAAAGAATTAAATTTATAATTTTATTTCTCGGCAACAACAAATTGAATACCTAGCCATCTATAAAAACCATCGCTCTCTCTTAAGGAGCAATTAATTCTACCACGTTCAGTTGTGAATTTCTCTTTTAAATTTATCTTTATTTTATTTGGATTTATAAAACTTATTGACGAATTTTTCCATTTGTTCCCTTCGTTCGAAAAACAATTAATACGATCTAAATTTATATCATCAAAAAATTCAATATTGACATCTGGTGGATTTGTTTTGTTATTTATATATTTCTGTTCAGGTGTAATTTTTTTATATTTAAAAGGTAGAGTTTTCATTAAAGATTTGAATCTTTTCATTTCACCATATTTTTCATTTATAGGAAATCTCGGAAGTTCAAACGAATCTTTTGTTTCATCTATCACCCCTGAATGTTGACCTAGAGCAAATTTAAAATCAAAATCTATGATAATATTTTTAAGTTGAATACTATACTCGCCAAATGGATATGAAAAAAAATCTGAATTTTGCCCTAATTCTTTCTTAAATAATTTAATTGAGGTTTCTATATCTTTTCTTATATTAACATTGTCAAAATCAATTAGGTATTCATGAGAATGGCTATGATTCCCTATTTCTGTAAATTTATAACTTTGAATTTCCCTGATTTGATCCCAGGTCATATAACCATTTTTTCCAACTTCTCTTGTACTTATAAATAATATGAATGGAATTTTCTTTTTTTTAAGAATTGGCCAAGCACTTATATAAAAAGATGAAAAACCATCATCAATTGTTAGTAAAACTTTCCTTTGTTCTTTGTTATTCTTTATTTCTTCTAAAAATTTTTTTGGGTTGATAAATTTTAGGTTGTTATCTTCAATAAAACTTATATGAGAGAGGAATTGTGACATCCTAATATTTGTAGATGGATATTTGTTTTCCTCAAACCTATGATACATCAAACTTATCAGACCATAGTCAACAATTTGTTTATTATCTGATAGACTACTTGTGGAAAAAAAAATAATAATAATGAAAGAAGATATTAAAAATTTTATTTTATTGAATATCATTGGCGATGACGATTATATTGCTATTAAAAATAATTCTAAACTTATATCAAAAAAGATCCAAAAAAAAGACAATAAAAACGATCAGCTTGTCATTGATTTATTTAAATTTATTAATGAAAATAATTTTGAATTAAATAGAGATATTTCTATTCTGGTAAATATTGGTCCAGGTAGTTTTTCATCAATCAGAATTAGTCTTTCCGTAGCTAGAGGTATCAGTATAGTTAAGGGATCTAGGGTATTTGGATACAAAAAACAAGATCTTGAAGTATTTACCCCTAAAAATGTTGACAGACTTATAAAAAAAAAATTATTTGAAAATAAATTGATTAAACCTGTATATTTAAGTTAAAATAAGAATATATGAGTATAATCGAAGATAAATGTAAAGAAAAAGGTGTTAGATTAACTGATCAAAGAAAAGTTATAGCTAAAATACTTTCAGAGTCCAAAGAGCAATATGGCTCCAAGGATCACCCAGATGTTGATGAGCTACACAAAAGAGTTTCTTTAGTAGATGAAAAAATTAGTATTGCAACTGTATATAGGACTGTAAAGCTTTTTGAAGAGGCGGGCATACTAGTCAAACACGATTTCAAGGCTGGTAAAGCAAGATATGAAATTAATGATGATCATAATCACTTAATAGATATTAACAGTGGTGAAATAATAGAGTTTGTCGATAAAGACATAGAGGAATTACAAAAAAAAATTGCAAAAAAACTTGGGTATAAACTCGTAGACCACAAACTTGAGCTTTATGGCTCAAAATTTAGAAAATAAATTGCCAAAAAAGATATTTATAAAAACTTTCGGCTGTCAAATGAACGAGTACGACAGTGATCGGATACGCGATATAACGGAAAAAAATGGTTTTACGACTTCTAATGATATCAAAAAATCTGATTGTTTCATAATTAATACTTGCCACATCAGAGAAAAAGCGACTGAAAAAGTTTTTCATGAAATTGGTAGAATTAAAAAAATTTTCAGAAACAAAAAAAAGCCATTAATTATAGTTACAGGTTGTGTAGCTCAAGCTGAAGGTGAAGTTTTATTATCAAGAGAAAAATATATAGACGCTATTGTAGGACCTCAGTCTTATCAAAAAATAAATAAAGTCATTGAAAATTTGGAAAAAAGAAAAAGTAAAATCGATGAAACGAAATTTGATGTAATGGATAAATTTGATCAACTACACTTTGTAAAAAATAAAAATAATAAAGTATCATCATTTATCACGATACAAGAGGGTTGTGATAAGTTTTGTAAATTTTGTGTTGTCCCTTACACAAGGGGTCCAGAGAATTCTAGGTCGATCGAACATATCATCTCAGAGGCAAATACTCTAGTGAGTAATGGATCTAAAGAAATTACATTGCTGGGTCAAAATGTTAACGCCTACAATTACAAAGAAAAAAGATTGTCATTTTTAATCAATGAATTAGAGAAAATAAAAAATCTTGAGAGAATTAGATATACCACATCTCATCCAAACGATATGACACAAGATTTAATAAAAATGTACTCTACAAGTAAAAAACTAATGCCTCTCTTACATCTACCTGTTCAAAGTGGTTCTAATAAAATTTTAAAATTGATGAACAGAAAGCATGATGTGAATTTTTATCTTAATATTATCTCACAATTAAAAAAAAACAATATTAATATGAAATTTTCGAGCGACTTTATTATAGGCTACCCAGGAGAAACTAAAGAGGACTTTAACGCTAGTATAGAGCTTCTTTTAAAGGTTAATTTTATTCAAACATTTTCTTTTGTCTATAGTCCTAGACCTGGAACTCCAGCGTCAAACGCTAAGCAGTTTGAGTTGGTAGAAAATAAAAAAAGACTTATGCAGTTTCAAAAGATAGCCACTCAAATTAAAACAGATTACAGAAAAAACTTAGTTGGAACATCTGCAAAAACATTATTTGAGAATAAATTACCTAATCAGAATAAATATTTTGGCAGAGATGAATATTCAAATTCTGTAATAGTAGAAAGCAACGATAATTTAGTGGGTAGAATTGCTAATGTTAAGATCTTAAAAGCTAATAATCAGACTTTATTTGGAGAAAAAATAGGTATAAAAAACGAGAGAGAGTTTGCTGCTTAAAAATGTCTAACATAGAAAATTTTAAAGAAAATTATTCAATTAAAAAGATAGATAAACAAACGATAAATGTAAGAATAGATAATAAAGACCTTTTACTCTCTCTTTTAGGTCAATTTAATCAAAATATTAAAAATTTAGAAAAATTGACCAAGACGGAAATTTTTTCTAGAGGAAATTCTATAACTGCCAAGGGGAAACAAGTCTCCATAATTAAATTTTCCGATGCAATTAAATTTTTGATAAATAAATATTTTCTCACAAAATCAATTGATCTTGATGATATAAAAATGTCGGTCAGACCAGAAATTAGCCATGAAAATGATAATAATGTTCATTCTATTGAGCAACTAATAAAAACTCCCAAAAAATCAGTAATTCCAAGATCAAAAAAACAATCTCAATATATTGATTGTCTTAGAAATAACCAAATTACTTTGGCGCTGGGACCCGCCGGAACTGGAAAAAGTTTTTTAGCAGTTTCTGTTGCGATTACTATGTTGATGGAAAAAAAATAGAAAAAGTAATTTTGTCAAGACCAGCAGTTGAAGCAGGTGAAAAACTAGGTTTTTTACCAGGTGACATGAAAGAGAAAGTGGATCCGTATCTTAGACCGTTATATGACGCTTTATACGATTTGTTTGGTTTTGAAATTATAAACAAAAAAATTGACAACGGTGAAATTGAAATTGCCCCACTTGCGTTTATGAGAGGGAGAACTTTAAAAAATTCATTTGCTATTTTAGATGAAGCCCAAAATGCAACAAGCACGCAAATAAAAATGTTTCTAACTAGAATTGGTGAAAACTCAAGACTTGTTGTGAATGGAGACCCATCTCAGATTGACTTGATTAATAAGTCTTACTCTGGCTTGAAGAAGTCAGTTAAAATTTTAAAAGATATCAGGGATATTAAGTGCATTGAGTTTGATCACAATGACGTTGTAAGACACCCACTTGTCTCTAAAATAATCCAGGCATACAATAAGAGATCTTCTGATGAAGATTAATGTTCAAGTCAAAGACAAGTCATGGACAAATTATTTAAATAAGCCTCATTTGCTTGTAAAAAAAAAGGTAAGTTTGTTGAATAAAAGATTTAAAAATTTATCAAAAAAAAAAATCCTTGTAACGTTAGTTCTTTCAAATTCTAAAGAAATTAAAAAATTAAATAAAAAATTTAGAGGCAAAAATAAAAGTACTGACATAATCTCGTTCCCTTATAATGAACGATCTAATTTGGAAAAAGATATGATGAATAATAACATTGATTACCTAGGAGATATAATAATTAACATTAAAAAAGTAAAAAAAAAAAATTTTGCAAATAATTTTGATAAACTCTGGATACACGGTTTGTTGCATCTTTTTGGTCACACTCATAAAAATGATAAAGACTATAAAAAGATGTCTCAACTAGAGAAAACTTATTTTCAAGCTGTAAGCTAATGTTGGGTAAAATTAGTGAAAATAAATTTCTTAATTTATTTTTATTTCCATTTTGTATCGGTTCATTATCGATTTTAAGTTTTGCACCTTATAACTACACTATAATTAATTTTTTTCTTTTCCCTCTTTTATATCTGGTAATTTTAAATATAAAAAAAAAATCAAAAGGCAAATACAGAAAAAAACCATTTCTAAAAAACATTTTTTTCTCTGGTTACTCATTTGGATTTGGTTTTTTTTTATTTGGTAATTACTGGATTTCTAATTCATTAAGTTTCGATGAAAGTTTAAAAATGTTAATACCGCTTACAATTATTATATTACCAGCATTTTTAGGATTATTTTATGGATTAGCAACATTAATTTCAGGTTATTTTATTAATAATTCAGTTTCATCAATTTTTATGTTTTCTGCAATTTTTTCAATCTTAGATTTTTTTAGAGGTAAGTTGCTTACAGGATTTCCGTGGAACCTTTGGTCTTATAGCTGGCATTGGTTTGCTGAGTTTATACAATTAGTAAACATCACAGGCATTTATGCTTTTAATCTCATTTCATTATTTATTTTCACTTTTCCAGTAGTTATTTTTTTAAAAAAAAATAATTTTATTTTCAAGTTTTTAGTCCCTTACTTAGTTTTTATTTTTTCTATATATATTTATGGTAATTATGCTCTGAACAATAGTATAAATTCAACAAAAAATACTAAAGAAAATGAAATTAATTTTAAGATAATTTCTCCAAAATTTAAAATTAAGTATGGCCTTAATGATCAAGATGTAAAATTTTTAATTAAAGAGATTATTAAAATTAGTGACCCAAATAAAAACGAAGAAACTATTTTTATCTGGCCGGAAGGTGTGTTTAGTGGTTATTATTTTCATGAACTTGAAAAATTTAAAGACGAAATAAAAAAAAACTTTTCTACCAAACATTTAATTATATTTGGTTCAAACACGATTGAGAAAAAAAGTGGAAATACTTTTAATAGCTTCATAATTATAAATAACAACTTCGATAAAGTATACCAATATAATAAAACAAGATTAGTACCCTTTGGAGAATTTTTACCAATGCAAAAATATTTAGAAAATCTTGGTATTAAAAAAATTACAGAGGGATATGGGTCTTTTTCAAAAGGTGAAAAAAATAATAACTTTCTATATAGCAAATACAGTATTTTGCCTGTTATTTGCTACGAAATAATTTTTCCTGAAATTTTTCAAAACTCAGAAAATAAGACTAATTTAATTATTAATATTTCTGAAGACGGATGGTTTGGAAAAAGTATTGGGCCCTCACAGCATTTTGTAAAAGCGAAATATAGAGCTATTGAAAATAATAGTTATTTAATTAGATCAGCTAATAAAGGATATAGTGCTTTTATAAGTAATAAAGGACAAGTAATTAAAATGCTTAAACCTAATGAGGTAGGTAATATTGAACTTAGATTACCACTGGTAAATAGTAACAAAAAAAATAAAAATGATTTGATATTTTTTATACTTTTAATTACAAATTTAGTAACTTTTATAATATTTAAAAATGAATAAAAATTCGTACTTATTTACAAGCGAGTCTGTATCTGAGGGACATCCAGATAAAGTGTGTGATAAAATATCTGATATGGTAGTGGATACTTACCTTTCTAAAGATCCATATTCTAGGGTAGCTTGTGAAACATTGACAACGACTAATCGTGTAATCCTCGCAGGAGAAACTAGAGGGCCTGAAATAAAAAAAGAATTGATAATTGAAAAAGTAAGAAAATGTATTCAAGAGATTGGATACGATCAAAAAGGATTTAGTTATAAGACTGCTGATATTGATGTTTTCTTACATAAGCAATCTACGGATATTGCCATGGGCGTGGACTCTAATGAAAAAAAAGATGAAGGTGCAGGTGATCAAGGAATAATGTTTGGATTTGCCTGCAAAGAAACCGAAGATCTTATGCCTGCTCCGATACATTTTTCTCACAAAATTCTTAGACTTATGGCTGAAGATAGGAAGGCGGGAAAACTTTTAGGAATAGAACCGGACTCTAAAAGCCAAGTGACTATGTCCTATGAAAATGGCGTACCTATTGGGGTACAGTCTATAGTAATATCCACTCAACACTCAGAAGCAATTGATCAAAAAAAGGTTAGAGATTTAATAATGCCCTACATTAAAAAATCTATTCCAGAAAATCTTATTAAAGGACTTGAAGAAAATGATATCTACATAAATCCCACAGGTCAATTTATCATCGGTGGTCCTGATGGTGACACTGGATTAACAGGGAGAAAAATTATTGTAGATACTTATGGTGGCGCGTCACCCCATGGAGGTGGAGCATTCTCAGGAAAGGATCCAACAAAAGTAGATAGATCTGCCGCCTATGCTGCTAGATATATTGCAAAAAATATTGTTGCTGCAGGAGTCTCAGATAAATGCTTAATTCAGCTCTCTTATGCAATTGGTGTTTCAAAGCCTCTGTCAATTTTTCTCAATCTTTCTGAAAAAGACAAGGATAAAACTAATGATTTAATTGAGATTATAAATAAAAATTTTGACTTATCGCCGAGAGGTATTAGAGAGCTTCTAGGATTAAATAAGCCAATATACGAGGTAACTTCAGCATACGGACACTTTGGAAGGAAAAGCAATGAAAAAGGTGAATTTTCTTGGGAAAAGACAGATAAGAAAAATATATTTACTTTGTGATCTTGATAAAAGATAAATAATTTATTAGAAATATACATATTATTAAAGTTTCAAAATGGGCGTATGCCCATTTTTTTTTGGAGGATTGTAATGTTAAATAGAGGTTTAGATAAACTTGAACTTTTGAGAATAGTTGATGCTGTGGCAAATGAGAAGTCAATTGATAAAGAACTTGTCATTAGTTCAATGGAAAGCGCTATTCAAAAAGCAGCTCTTACAAAGTTTGGAAACGAGAATGAAATTCTGGTGAAGATAGATAGAGAGAATGGAGAAATATCCATACAAAAAGTTCTTGAAATTGTCGATGATGTTGAGGACTCAAGCCGACAAATTTCATTAGATCAAGCTAACAAAATTAACAAAGGGGACCAAAATTTAAGCGTAGGATCTAAAATTTATGAGGAGTTACCTCAAATTGACTTTAGTAGAATCGCTGCTCAAAGTGCAAAACAGGTAATAAACTCAAAAGTTAGAGAAGCAGAGAGAAATAGACAATTCGAAGATTTTAAAGATAAGCAAAGTCAAATTTTAAGTGGAATTATTAAAAGAATAGAATATGGAAATGTTATTATTGATCTTGGAAAAGCTGAAGGTGTAATAAAAAAAGACGAGTTAATTCCAAGAGAAATACTTAAGACAGGTGACAGATTGAAAGCATATTGTTACGAAGTCAAACAGGACCTTAAAGGTCATCAAATTTTTTTATCAAGAGCTCATCCTCAATTCTTAGCTAAATTATTTTTTCAAGAAGTTCCTGAAATCTATGAAGGAATAATTGAAATCAAATCAGTTGCTAGAGATCCAGGTAGTAGGGCAAAAATTTGTGTTTTCTCTAAAGACACTTCCATCGATCCTGTGGGAGCTTGTGTGGGGATGAGAGGAAGTAGAGTTCAAACAATTGTCAATGAACTTCAGGGAGAAAAAATTGATATTATCAAGTGGACAGAGGACTTACCTACTTTAATATCAGAGTCACTTTCACCTGCTGAGATACAAAGAGTTTTAATCGATCAATCAAATAAAAGAATTGATGTAATTTTGACTGAAGAAAATTTGAGCAAGGCAATAGGGAGAAGAGGTCAAAACGTTCGATTAGCTTCTAAGCTTACTAATTTTGAAATAGATATATTAACTGACAAAGAAGATTCAGAGAGAAGGCAAGCAGAATTTAAAGAAAAAACTGAAAATTTAATTAAAAATTTAGAAGTTGATGAAACTCTTGGACAACTTTTAGTATCAGAAGGCTTTCAAAGCATTGAGGAGATTTCACAGGCCAAGCCCGAAGACATTGAAAAAATAGAGGCCATAGACACAGAAACAGCCCAAGAATTAATTAATCGATCAAAGGAAAATTTAATTAAAGTAAAAGAGGAGGTTGGAAAAAAACTTAAAGAATTAGGAGTCGATGACGAACTTATTAACTTAAAAGGTATGACTCAAGGAATGCTAGTAATATTAGGGCAAAAAAATATAATTAAACTTAATGATTTCGCCGATCTCTCATCTGATGAATTGATAGGAGGATACGATGAGTTAAAAGGTAAAAAAATCAGGATAAAAGGATATCTGGAGGAGTTTTCACTTTCGAGAGAAGAGGCGGATGAATTGATAATGTCTGCAAGAGAGATTGTATATAAATAATTATGTCTGATAAGAATAAAAAAAAAACGTTAACTATTTCAACAGGATTAAAAAAAAATTATAACTTTGACACTGCGTCAGTTGATAAGAAAAAGTCTTATTCTATACCCAAGAAAAAAGATTTCAATAATAAATTTTCTAACAGAAAAAAGTTAAACGTATCTCAACCTCCAAGCAATAATGATAAAAGTAAAAGATTTTCAAGAAGAGTCGTGGAGCAGCAAGCTACAAAAGCTTTTATAAAAAAAGACGAAAAAACGACTGGTAAAAGTAAATTAAAACTCAAAGCTCCTGTAGACAAAAGAGATTTTAAAATGACAGTTTCAAGAGCACTAAACGTAGAGGAAATTGAAATTAAGCAACGAAGCTTAGCTTCTGTAAGGCGAGCAAGATTAAAAGAGAAAAAAACCATGCCTGATGCTGAAATAAAAAAAGAGTTCAAAAAGGTTATAAAGGAGGTCAACGTTCCTGAAAAAATTACAATTCAAGAATTATCAAACAGAATGGCTGAAAAATCTTCAGACATAATAAAATTTCTTTTTAATATGAAGGTAATTGCAACTATAAATCACACTATAGATAAAGATACAGCTGAATATATTGTCAAGGAATTTGGCCATAAGGCAATTTTGGAGGAAGCTCCCTCTATAGAAATTTCTAAAGATAAAAAGGATTACGTAGGAGTAACAAAAAAAAGATCTCCAGTTGTAACAATCATGGGACATGTTGATCATGGCAAAACTTCTTTGCTAGATGCTTTAAGAAATACAAATGTGGTATCTGGAGAATTTGGTGGCATTACTCAACATATTGGAGCATACCAAGTAAAATCTGAAGATAATAAAATCATTACTTTCATAGATACTCCTGGACATGCAGCTTTTACTGAAATGAGAGCAAGAGGTTCAAAAATAACAGATATAGTAGTTTTGGTTGTGGCAGCAGACGATGGTATTAAACCTCAAACAGTTGAGGCGATTAAACATGCTCAAGCGGCTAAAGTGCCTATTATAGTAGCTATAAATAAATGTGACCTGCCAAATAAAAATATAAGTAAAATTAAAAATGAAATGATGCAATATAATTTGATCGCAGAAGATTTAAGTGGTGATACTCTTTTTGTGGAGGTCTCTGCTACCCAAAAAATAAACCTAGATAAATTAAAAGAGAGCATTTTACTTCAGGCGGAAATTTTAGATCTGAAAGCTCCATTTACTGGACCAGCCAAAGGAGTGGTTGTAGAGTCAAAAATAGATAAAGGCAAAGGTCCAATTTCTACTATTTTAATTACCATTGGCTTATTGAACAAGGGAGATTATTTCGTCTGTGGTAACACATGGGGGAAAATTAGAGCTATGATTAATTACGACGGTGAAAATTTAGAACAAGCAACGCCATCTATGCCAGTAGAAATTTTAGGGATGAACAATTCAGCATTTGCTGGCGCTGAATTTTCAGTGTGTGAGAATGAGGATGAAGCGAAAGAAATTTCAAAATTCAGATCGTCTAATCACTCTGACCAAAAAAACATTATATCTGTAGAAAAAACTAATTTATTTGAAAAAGCTGAAAAAAAAAGAGAGTTAAATATTATTATAAAGACTGATGTTCATGGTACAAGCGAAGCTATTGAGATGGCTATAAAAAAAATTGATCATCCCGAGGTAAAACCTAAAATAATTCTATGTGATATAGGAATGATAAATGAGACTGATGTAACATTAGCGAAAGCTTCAGAAGCAGTTCTGATTGGGTTTAATGTGAAACCAAATAGAGAGGCAAAAAAAATGGCAGAAGATCAAAATGTTACAATAGAATATTTTAACATTATCTATAAAGCCTTGGAGTTTATTGAGAATAATTTATCAGGTCTTTTAGAGCCCGAGACTAAAGAAAATACTTTAGGTTCAGCAGAAATAAAAAAAGTATTCAAAGTATCGTCGGCTGGTAAAGTTGCCGGATGCAAAGTAACAGATGGCGAAATAAAAAATAAATCAAAAGCAAGAATAATTAGAGAGGGAGTTGTAATTTATGAAGGGGAAATATCTAGTGTTTTTAGGGAAAAAAATGAGGTGAAAGATGCCAAGAGTGGAATGGAATGTGGAATAAATTTAAAAGATTTTATTGATTTTAAGGAAAGAGATATAATTGAGTCTTATATTGTCAAAAAAGTAGAGAGATCAATTTAATGAATAATAATTTCAATAATGGAGGCTTTTCACAGAGACAATTAAGAGTTGGTGAACTGGTTAAACAAAATATTTGCGAGGTCTTAATAAGAAATGAAGCTAAATTACCTAACATAGACACGAAAGTCATAACAGTAACTGAGGTAAGAATGACACCAGATTTAAAAACTGCAAGGGTTTATGTGATTCCATTGGGTGGAGAAGACATGAAAGAAACAGTAAATATCTTGACGGAATATAGCCATCTTGTTAGAAAGGCTTTGTCTAAAAAGCTAGATATTAAGTTTCTTCCTAAGCTTAAGTTTGTTGAAGATAACTCTTTTGAATATGCTGAAAAGATAGAAAAAATTATAAGAAAAAATAAAATTAATGACAAAGAAAAAAAAAGAATTAATTAAATCGTTATCACAACATGCTAAAGATGTAGGTTCTACTGAGGTTCAAATTGGAATCTTAAATGATAAAATTAACAATTTAACATTACACTTTAAAAAATTTAAAAAAGATAAGCACTCTAAACTTGGATTAACAAAATCTGTTAATAGGAGAAAAAAACTTTTAACTTATCTTAAGAAAAAAAATCTTGACTCTTATACTAAAATTTTAGGTCAATTAAACCTGAGAAAATAAAATGTTTAAAATTCACAAAGAAGAAATAAAAATAAATGACAAAAAGATAACTTTAGAAACAGGTAAAATTGCAAGACAGGCAGATGGTGCAATAATAGCTTCATGTGGAGAAACTGTTGTCATAGCCACAGTTGTTGGAGCTAAGAAAGTTGCAGAGGGTCAAGACTATTTTCCTTTATCGGTAAATTACCAAGAAAAATATTATGCAGCTGGAAAAATCCCGGGTGGTTATTTTAAAAGAGAGGCTAGACCTACAGAGGCAGAGACTTTGATATCTAGACTTATAGATAGACCAATAAGACCTTTATTTCCATCTGGTTTCATGAATGAGGTGCAGTTGTTACCAACTGTTTTATCTTATGATGGAGATAATCAGCCAGACGTTTTGTCAATCATTGCTTCATCAGCTGCACTAGCAATCTCAGGATTACCTTTTCAAGGCCCAATCGCTGCAAGTAGAGTAGGATATAAGGAGGGAAAATTTTTACTCAATCCTTCTCAGGAACAACTCAAAACTTCTGAATTAGATTTAGTTGTAGCTGGAACTAAAGATGCAGTTCTGATGGTGGAGTCAGAGACTTCAGGATTGTCGGAAAAAGTAATGCTAGATGCAGTAAAATTTGGCCATGAAAACTTTTTACCGATAATTGATACAATAGAAAAATTAGTTAAAAAAGCAGGTAAACCTAAATGGGAAATCAAAGAAGTGAATCTCTCAGAAGTTAAAAAGAAAATATCAGAAAAATTTGAAAAAGATTTAAGATCAGCTTTTAAAGAGGTTGATAAAAAGAAAAGATCGACCTCAATTTCAGAGATCGACTCTAAATGCAAGGAAATGTTTTTTGAAGATACAAACGTAACAGAAAATCAAGCAATGAGCCAATTAAAATCTATAGAAAAAGATATTGTGAGGACAGCTATTTTAAAAGATAAAAAAAGAATTGACGGCAGAGGTTTAGCTGACGTGAGAAAAATTCAATGTGAGGTAGGCTTATTGCCAAGAACACATGGTTCAGCTTTATTTACAAGAGGAGAAACTCAAGCATTAGTGACAACGACTTTAGGAATGTCAGATGACGAACAAAGATTAGAAAGTCTCGATGGAATGCAAAGATCCGGATTCATGTTACACTATAATTTTCCACCATTTTCTGTAGGAGAGTGTGGCAGGATAGGAACTGGTAGGAGAGAAATAGGACATGGAAAATTAGCTTGGAGAGCAATAAAATCTTCTTTACCTTTAAAAGAAAATTTTCCTTACACAATTAGAGTTGTTTCTGAGATCACTGAGTCCAACGGCTCCTCATCTATGGCAACAGTTTGTGGCACCTCATTGGCTTTAATGGATGCTGGAGTTCCAATAAAAGATCCTGTTGCAGGTATTGCTATGGGCTTAATAAAAGAGGGAGAAAAATTTTCAGTTTTGTCGGATATCTTAGGCGACGAAGATCACCTCGGTGACATGGATTTTAAAGTTGCTGGGACTAAAGATGGTATAACTTCTCTACAGATGGATATAAAAATAACTGGAATTACATTTGAAATCATGGAAAAGGCACTTGAACAAGCTAAAGCAGGAAGAGAACACATTCTTAAGGAGATGAACAAATCTTTACAATCTTCTAGAAAAGAACTTTCAAGACATACACCAAAAATGGAAACACTCAAAGTCGACAAGAAAGATATAGCAACTGTTATAGGAAAAGGCGGAGCAACAATTAGAGAAATAGTTGAAAACTCTGGCGCAAAAGTTGATGTGAAAGATACAGGCGAAGTTACTGTAGCTGCACCAGATGAAGAGTCTAGAAACAAAGCAATAGATTTTATCAAAGCTTTAGTTGCTAAGCCAGAAATGGGAAAAATTTATAAAGGTAAAGTTGTAAAAATTATGGAATTTGGTGCATTTGTAAATTTTCTTGGAAAACAAGATGGTTTAGTCCACATCTCTGAACTTGCCGATAAAAGAGTAGCAAAAGTTGGCGATGTAGTAAAAGAAGGTGATGAGGTTTCAGTAAAAGTTGTTGGTTTTGATAGAGGAAAAGTGAAACTTTCAATGAAGCAAGCTAGTGCTTAAGTTATATTTTTGGGATCCGGCATACCTACTTTATTATATCCTGCATCAACATAATGAATTTCCCCAGTGACACCACGCGCAAGATCACTTAATAAATATAGCGCAGAGTTTCCTACATCATGAATGTCAACGTTCCTTTTTAAAAAGGAATGATCCTCATTCCACTTATATAAAAATTTAGCATCCCCTATAGCTGAAGCTGCTAAAGTTTTAATAGGTCCCGCACTTATAGCGTTAACTCTAATTTTTTTTGTCCCTAAATCTCTAGCAAGATATTTCACACTTGATTCTAATGCAGACTTACATACTCCCATAACGTTATAATTAGGAATAGCTTTAGATGACTCATAAGTTAAAGTGAGTAAACTCCCGCCCTCTTTCATAATTTTGGAAGCTTCTTTTGAAACTTCAGTGAAAGAGAAACATGAAATTAGCATGCTTCTTAAAAAGTTATCTCTTGTTGTATTTAAATACTCACCTGATAATTCAGATTTATCTGAAAACGCAACCGCATGTACAACAAAATCAATTTGACCCCACTTCTCTTTAATATCAGTAAAAAGTTTTGTCACATCTTCTTTTTTTTCTACATCACAACTAAAAGTAATTTTGGAACTCAATTTTTCAGCTAAAGGCACAACTCTTTTTTTTAGCGCGTCACCTAAATATGTAAAAGCTAACTCTGCACCTGCTTCCGCAAGTTTTTGAGATATGCCCCAAGCTATCGAACGTTCGTTTGCAACGCCCATAATTAAACCTTTTTTCCCTTGCATTAAGTTCATTATTTTACCTTCTCAAATAATAGAGTAGCATTTGTTCCACCAAAACCAAAACTATTAGACATTACGGAATTCAAGTTTACATTCTTTTCAACTTTTGTAACTATAGGATATTTCTTTGCCTCCTCGTCCATATCAGTAATATTTGCAGACGCAGCAATGAAATTATTTTTCATCATTATTAAACTATAAATAGCCTCATGAGCCGATGTAGCTCCTAGAGAATGACCTGCAAGAGATTTCGTTGAGCTGATTTTTGGCTTGTAGTCATTAAATACCTCTCCCACAGCTCTCAATTCAGTTATATCTCCGACCGGTGTAGAAGTTCCGTGTGTATTAATATAATCGACTTTATTTTTTGAATTTTTTAACGCCATCTTCATGCATCTTGTTGCTCCTTCCCCAGAGGGAGCAACCATGTCGTAGCCATCTGACGTGGCGCCGTACCCTGTTAACTCTGCATATATTTTAGCTCCTCTTGATTTTGCATGTTCAAATTCCTCTAAAACTAAAACACCACCACCTCCTGATATAACAAAACCATCTCGAGTTTTGTCATAAGGTCTAGAAGCTTTTTCTGGAGTGTCATTATATTTTGATGATAAGGCTGTCATTGCGTCAAACATAGCTGTCATAGCAAAATGTACCTCATCACTTCCACCTGCAAAAATAATTTTTTGTTTTCCTAATTGAATTAATTCCATTGCATTCCCAATACAGTGTCCACTAGTTGCGCATGCTGAACTAATTGTATAATTTACACCTTTTATTTTAAAAGGAACGGCTAATGTTGCCGAGGCAGTGCTAGACATAGTTCTTGGCACTACGAAAGGTCCCATTCTTTTCGGACTTTTTTCTCTAGTTTTATCCGCAGCTAAAATAACATTTTCTATCGAAGGCCCACCAGACCCCATTATCATTCCAGTAGAAATATTACTTACATCTTTTTCATTTAAACCACAGTCTTTTACAGCTTCATTCATAGCAATATAATTATAAGCTGATCCTGGACCCATAAATCTTATAAACTTTCTATCTACATGTTCGTCTAGTTTAATATTTGGTTTACCGTGTACGTGACTTTTCAAATTGTACTCTTTATACTCTTCTGAAAAAGTTATCCCAGATTTTGTATTTATAAGGGATGTATAAACTTCTTCCTGATTGTTTCCTAAACAAGAAACTATACCTATTCCAGTCACTACAACTCTTTTCATGATTTAAATAAACCCACTTTTAAATTTTCTGCGCGGTAAATTATTTTACCATCTGCACTTAATATACCATTAGCTAAACCAACAGCTGTTCCCTCTTTTTTTAAAATTCTTTTCACATTTATTTCATAGGTAGCTATTTTAACATTTTTTAAAACTTCACCAGTAAATTTTACAGAATTTACTCCCAAAGCTCTACCTTTACCTGGTTCACCTATCCACCCTAAATAAAAACCAACTAATTGCCACATAGCGTCTAGGCCCAGGCATCCTGGCATCACAGGGTCTTCATGAAAGTGACAAGCAAAAAACCACAGGTTATCTTTAATATCCAGTTCGGCTTTAATATACCCCTTTTTAAATTCGCCTAAATCTTTCTTAATTTCTGTAATTCTATCAAACATTAACATTGGAGGAAGCGGAAGTTTTGCATTACCCTCACCAAACAATTTTCCCTCGCCACACGAAATTAAGTCTTCATAGCTGTAGCTGTTTTTTTGCATTATTTAAAAATAGTTTTACTTGATTTAGCAAAAGTTTCATATATATTTGTTTTTAGAATGATTATAAACTGAATAAAAACACTAATAAATATGAAAAAAATCGATATTTTAAAAAGATTAAGATCATCAGGTTTAAGACCAACAAAACAAAGAGTTGAGATAGCCAAGCTATTATTTGAAAGAGAAAAAACATTTCATTTTACAGTAGAAAGCCTAAGTAAACTTTTAGCAAAGAGAACAACTTCTAAATTCGCTTTGGCCACTGTTTACAATACTGTTCATTCTTTTGAAGCCGCTGGTCATTTAAGCAAAGTGGAAGTGAGAGGAAAAAAAACCTATTTTGACACTAACGTTTCAAATCATCATCACTTTTATGACAGCGATAGCTCAGAATTAATTGACATAGATGCAAATGACATAGTTATTCAAAAAATTCCAAAAGCACCAAATGGTAAAAAAATTAAAAACGTAGAGGTATTTATAAATTTGAAAAATTGACAGTTTGTC
>MDTB01123100.1_pt1 | contig 45630 bp, 42 predicted proteins | sample 811161 | NCBI WGS metagenome assembly MDTB01 (sample SAMN05326650, study PRJNA326480) | marine metagenome | isolation source: seawater | place: Mediterranean Sea | collected 2009 | reverse complement strand
AGCTAGATGTGATCAAATTAGAAAACAAATTGACGAGACTACATCTGATTATGACAAAGAAAAGCTTCAAGAAAGACTTGCTAAATTAGCTGGTGGTGTTGCAGTAATTAAAGTTGGCGGTGCATCTGAAGTTGAGGTTAAGGAAAAGAAAGACCGTGTAGAAGATGCTATGCATGCAACCAGAGCAGCTGTAGAAGAGGGAATTCTTCCTGGAGGAGGAACAGCTCTTCTTTATGCAACTAGTGTATTAAAGAATCTGAAAGTTGAAAATGACGATCAAAAATATGGTGTCGATATTGTAAGAAAAGCTCTTTCAGCTCCTTTAAAACAAATTGCTCAAAACTCTGGATTTGATGGAGCGGTAATTGCAGGTAAGATTGTTGAAAGTAAGGATAATTCTCACGGTTTCGACGCTCAGGCGGGAAAATTCTGTAATTTAGTTAAAGCTGGTATCGTTGACCCAACTAAAGTTGTAAGAACAGCCCTTATTGACGCTGTATCAGTGGCAGCACTCCTGACAACTACAGAAGCAATGATTACTGATAAACCTGAAGACAAGTCCTCAGCACCTGCAATGCCTGATATGGGCGGCATGGGTGGCATGGGTGGTGGTATGCCAGGAATGATGTAATTTTAAAAAAAATATTTCAAAAATGTAAAAAGCCGCTTTATGCGGCTTTTTTTTAAGCTAATATAAATTATCCGATGAATTTTTTTGAGAATCTTTATTTACAAATCAAAAACGTTTTTAGCGACGGGGTATTTGGTATAAGTCTTGGCGACTTAGCAATTATTGTATTTTCTATAATCATCTCTTTATTAGTAAGGAGTGTAGTTGCTAGAATATTAGTAAATAAGGTTAAAAACATAGTAACAAAAACTGGCAATAAAATAGATGACAAATTATTTGAGGCATTAGTTCCCCCATTTAGACTCCTACCAATAGTTATTGTCTTCCTCGCTATAACTTTATATTTTGATATTGAATCTACTCTTGGCCTATATTTTCAAAAAATTAATAACACACTTTCAACAGTTTTTGTTTTTTGGTTAATACATCAATCTTTAATTCCATTTTCAAACGTATTTAACAAATTAGATAAAATTTTAACCAAAGGACTAGTTCTATGGATTGTTAGATCATTAAAATATTTAATAATATTTCTAGGTATAGTAGCTGTTCTTGAAGTATGGGGTATAAAAATTGGACCTGTTATCGCTGGCTTAGGTCTTTTTGGTGTTGCGGTAGCACTAGGGGCACAAGATTTATTTAAAAATTTGATTTCTGGAATTATGATTCTTTTAGAGAAAAGGTTTCAACTAGGTGATGTAATAAGTGTTCCAGGGCACACTGAAGGAACAGTTGAACACATAGGATTTAGATCTACATTAATCAGAAAATTTGATTCAACTCCAATAACTATCCCAAATTATATTTTTGCCGAAGCTCCTATTTTAAACTATACAAATAGAAATTTTAGAAGAATTAATTGGATAATTGGTCTTGAATATAGTTCAACTTTAGATCAAATAAAAAAACTAACTGATTCAATTTCGTCATATTTATCCGAAAATGAAAATTTTATGGTTAATGATGATTATAAATCTTTTGTTAGATTAAATAAGTTCAATGATAGTTCTATTGATATATTAATTCTTTGTTTCACAGCAACAAAAGATTGGGATAAATTTTTAGAAACAAAAGAAAAATTAGCAATAGAAATAAAAAGAAAAGTTGAAGAACTAAACTTATCTTTTGCTTTTCCAAGTCAATCAATATACATAGAAAAAAATTAGTTTTTTGAATAAATGATATTAAGATTTTTTATTAGCTATAAAGATTTAAATAGAGACATTTTTATTGATAAAAAACTACCCACACATTTTAAGGTAATATGTTTTTTTTTAACCTTAATTCCATTTACACTTGTAACGGGTCCATTTCTTCCAGACTTATTTTTAACAATAATTGCAACTTATTTTTTAGTAATAAGCATTATATTTCGTTTAAAAGATTATTATAAGACTAAATTAGTATATTTTTTTGTGCTTTTCTATTTTTGTATCTTACTCAGAGGTATATTTTCAGATTACCCATATGAATCCTTATTAGGTTTTAATGGCCCTATCTTCTATTTTCGCTATTTATTTTTTGTTCTAGGAATTCAATATCTTATAACTCTAAATCCAAATTTAATCAAAATTTTTTCATTAAATTTAGTAATTGTTTTAACATTTACAATTTTAGATGGCTATCTCCAATGGATAGTTGGTTCAAATGTATTTGGATTTCAATCACCTTCTGCAAGAGTTACGGGTATATTTAATAAAGAGGAAATTTTGGGTCATTTTTTATCTCATACTGTTCCCTTTTCTTTAGGATTATTAATTTATATTTATGGATCAAGTAAAAAACTCATATTTCTTTATATAATTTTATTAGTGATTTCTGAAATCTTAATATTCATTACAAATGATAGAGCTGGTTTTTTAAAAATATTTCAATTTACATTGCTATTAATATTTTTGAGCAACAATTTTAAAATTGTTAGGCTAGTATCATTTGGAGTTTCTATCTTTTTTATAGCTTTTATAATATCTAATTCTGATAATTCAAAAGAAAGATACCAAGGGACTCTTTCAGATATTTCTTCCACAACTATCCCTTATATGCCATGGACACCACATCATGATAAACAATACATAATTGCAATTGATATGTTTAAAGAAAATCCAATATTTGGAAAAGGACCACAGATATTTAGAATACTTTGTATGAAAAATCTTATTTATAAAGATGGCTGCACTAATCACCCACATAATTATTACTTCCAAACATTAGCTGAGTTGGGTATTTTTGGTGTACTTTTTCTTTTTCTTGGCTTTCTTTATGTATCTTATATTCTTTTAAAGCAATTTATAAATATATGGTTTATTAAAAAGATTAATTCGCAAAGGCTACCAGATCACTTAGTAGTTTTATTTTCCTTGCTTCTAATTTTTTTATGGCCTTTAATACCTCATCAATCTTTCTATAACAATTGGTTAAACGTTATAGTTTTTTTACCAATTGGATTCATTCTTTATTTTTTAAAACAAAGTCAAGTAACCAAATGATAGGTCATATCTTACTCTCTTACTTTTGACTCAGGATTGGGAATCGAATAATATATAAAAATATAAATAAATCCTAATAGGATAACTGCCAATATAGATAAAATATGATTTTGTATTGAAAACGATATTAGTGCTAAAGGTGATAGCCATAAAATTGACAAGAAAGGAGCAACTAAGGCATTATAAAGTTTTGAAGGTTTTTTATTAGATTGAAGAAGAAAAAAAACTTTTAGATGAAGGTGCTTATTATCTGCTGTAAACGGTGATTTTTTATCGTAAATTTTTCTAAAATAAGAAAAAATTACCTCTTGACAGGGATAATATAAAATCACGACAGCAGACCAAGTTGGTAACTCAGGATATTTGCCAAAGACATAGATGGTCAAATAACCAGCTAATAATCCTAAAAAGTAACTTCCAGAATCTCCAAGAAAAATTTTTCCAAAAGGATAATTAAATATTAAAAAGCATACCAATAAATTAATTATTAATATTGATAAACTAATAATTTGATAGTCTCCTACGACTAAACCTAAGTAGAGAATTGAGCCAAAAATAACAATACTTGTCATTCCTGAAAGACCATTGGTGCCGTCAATAATATTATGCCCATTTACTACTGTGGCTAAACAAATAGAAAAAAATAATATTTTAAATATATTATTATTTAAAAAAGAATTAAAAATAAATTCAAATTGAGGAAGTTGATCTAACTCCATCACAAGCAATAAAGATCCAATTAAAATAAATAAAAGCCTAATTGATGGTTTGATAATATAATTTAAATCTTCAAATAATGCTGGAAGAATAAAAAGATTTCCAATCAAACAAAAATAGATAAAAGATTTATCATAAAAAAATACATACAAATAGAAATGTAAAAAAATTACAATACCACCTAAGCGGGAAATATTACCTATGTGAATGTTTTGAATTTGTATTTTATCTTTTCTTACAAACCTTAATCCAAATTTTAGTACAAGAAAATTACAAATTAATGCCGTAATGAAGAAAGTTATATTCAAAGATAAATCAATCATTTTATTTTTTTTTTAAATAAGCTCGCCAAGTATCTCTAACCATGTCTTCATAATTATAAATTGGATTCCATCCTATTAGATTTTTAGCTTTAAGAGTAAGAGCATAGGACTTTTCAGCATCGCCCTCTCGGGGTAATGCAAAAGTAAAAGGAACTTTAATATTATTAACCTTTTCAAATAATTTAATTATTTGTAGAACACTTGCTCCTTTTCCTAATCCTAAGTTAATTGCAGTATGACCTTTCATTTTAGTTAATCTTCTAAAAGCTAGTATATGGGCTACTGCTAGATCTTTAATGTGTATATAGTCTCTGATACACGTTCCATCTTTCGTATTATATTTATTTCCAAAAATTTCAAAATTTTTTTTTTCTTTAATTTTTTTTAATAGGATAGGCATAAGATTTTGAGGTTCCCCCAAAGGTTGCTCAGACAAACCAGCTTCATTATCGGCGCCTAATGGATTGAAATATCTGAGACTTATTGCTTTAAAATTTGGATTTTTAGAAGCAAAATCATCAATCAACCGCTCTATAATAACTTTAGTACTTCCATATGGATTCACAGGCTCGAGTTTCATTTTTTCACTTAAAGGGCTTTTTTGACTATTTCCGTAAACAGTTGCTGAAGAAGAAAAGATTAGTTTATTTATTTTAAATTTTTCAATACTTTCCATTAAATCCATAGATGAGCCAACGTTTGTCCTATAGTATTTTAAAGGATTTCTAACTGACTCATTGACAGCTTTCAATCCAGCTAAGTGGATTACCCCTTTGATATTATGTTTATTAAATATCCTATTAAGTGATTTAGCATTCAAATCACTTTTATAAACGTTAGCATTTGGAAGATATTTTTTAAAATTAAGGTTTGAATTACTGCAATTATCAAGAATGATAGCCTTATCATTTAATAAATTAGCAATATGAGAACCTATATAGCCTAATCCACCTGTAATAAGAATTTTCATATTGAACTCTAAAATTATATGTTAACTCTTGAAATTCTACAATCACAGATATGAGGTTCATGAGTTTTTGAATAATATGAAAAAGTTAAAATTTTATAAAAAAATTCTATTTATATACTCGCCAATTTTTTTTGATATGTTTTATCAAGTATGTTAAATAAAAAACTAATCATTTTATTGTTTCTACTCTTTTTTATTTTAATAATTCCCTTTATTTACAATCAATATGATTTGAGTAACTTTATTTTTATAAATTTAAAAAAATATAGTAAAGTAATTATTAATTTTATAGATACATACCCCATACTTTCTTCTTTAATTTATTTTGTTATTGTTGCAATTTCAGTTGTCGTAAATCTTCCTGGAAGTTCAATAAAAGCTATTTTGGCTGGTATTTTTTTTGGTTGGTATCATGGAGCAATACTAATTATTTTATCTATTACAATTGGTTCATTTATTTCTGTTAAATTTTATGGATTTTTTTTGAAAATTATGATGCAAAAAAATAGACTAGAAAAAATTAGCAAAAAAATTAATTTTGATATAAATAATCCAAGTTTTACTTTCTTAGTTTTTTTGAGAGTAGCAACTGTAATTCCTTTAACAATTCAAAATTTGATAATATCCTCTTTCAGATTAAATAAAACCACACTACTAATATCAACTTTTATAGGTATCTCACCTATATTGATAATTTATACTTACATAGGCCATATTTTTTCAAAATTTTTACTTCATAGTGTCAAAAGTTTTAATATTTGGGACCTAGTAAACATTAAAATAATATTTTCTTTAGTAGCACTAATATTCTTTGTAATGTTATTAAGCATAGTTAGTATAAAAATTAAAAATTTAATTATAAAACAAGTTTAAGTATCAATTTAGCTTACTAAATGGAATAATAGTGTATTATAAAATCATATTTTTGAAATTTAATTTTATCCTTTTGTCTCTTCAGCAAAATAATTATATTAAAATTTTAAGTCTTATATTTCTCAAAATCCAATCAAAACTCAAATGAAAATCTTAACTTTTATCTACTTATCAATAAAAATTTATTTTAAAAAATTAGATATAAATATATTCACTAAAAATTATGGATAATGAATTAAAAAAAATCTTTGATTTATCTGACACCATCATTTTAGACTTTGACGGTGTCGTTCTTGACTCTGTAAATATAAAGGGAGAGTGTTTTTATGACTTATATAAAAGTTTCAACTTAAATATCGCTAAAAATGTATTAGACCATCACTTAAAAAATGGCGGAATGTCTAGATATGATAAATTTAAATTTTATCACAAGGAGTATTTAGATATAGAAATAGATGAAAGATCTCTAAATGACCTCGTGGAAAAATTCAAAAATCTATCACTAAAAAAAATTATTAAGGCCCCGCAAATTCCTGGAGTATTTAATTTTATTAAAAAAAACTTTAATAGAAAAGATCTTTATATTTGCAGTGCAGCCCCTAAAAATGAATTAGATTATATTTTAAAAAAAATTAATTTATTTAAATTTTTTAAAGGTATATACGGCTCCCCTACAAGCAAAAGAAGTAATTTAATCAATATAATCAATAAAGAAGTTAATAAAAATTACATTTTTATTGGTGACTCAATAAATGATTATTCTGCCAGCAAAAATTTAAATTTAGATTTTATTGGCTTAGGAGATTATTTTAAAAATAATACAGTTTCTAAATTTTACATTGAAAATTTCTTATTCATGAATAGTTTGTAGTATTAAGTTATGAAAATATTAATAATTGGAGGTTCAGGTTTTTTAGGATCTGTTTTAGCTAAGAATTATGAGAAAACTCATAAAATTACAATTGGAGATATAAATCCTCCACCTACTTTTATTACAAAATCGAAATTTATTAGATGTGAATTGTCTGATAAATCTTCGTTATCTAATGCTATAAAAGATAACGATTTTGTTTATCATTTTGCTGGTATATCTGATTTAAATAAATCTACTCAAGCTCCTAGGGAAACTATTCTGTCAAATATATTGGGAACATTAAATGTCTTAGAAGAATGTAAAAAACATAGAGTTAAAAAAATAATTTTCTCTAGTTCAATTTACGCTGATAGTGAAAAAGGTAGCTTTTATAAATGTTCCAAATTTGCAGCTGAAAAGTATATTGAAGAATATTATAAAAGTTTTGGATTAAAATATACAATTTTAAGATTTGGTTCTTTATATGGTCCTTACTCTGATAATGCAAATGGTCTTTATAATATAATTCAAAGTATTTTAACAAAAAAGATTTTCGCCTACAATGGTAGTTTAAAGAGCACAAGAGAATATATACACATTTATGATGCTGTAAAAACTTGTATTGAAATTTTAAGACCTAAGTATAACAATAAAATTATAAATATTACTGGTTCTGAAAAAATTAAGATGATTGATTTGAAGGAAACTTTATCAGAAATGTTAGGAACTAAGATAAAGTCTAGTTTTAATAATAAAGATAATAGGCATCATTATGATTTAACACCTTATTCAATTAACTATGAAAATATAAGCAATTATAAGTCGAATGAGTATGTTGATTTCAATTTAGGACTAAAGCAGACTATTGAATTTATAATAAATCAAAATGCAAAATATTAAATTTAACTATCTAAAAAAAAAAATAAGATCAAGAAAACTTTCTCTTGGTGGATGGTTACAATCTGGATCAACAGATATTGCAGAGATATTATCATCTTTTTTAAAAATTGATTGGATTTGCATTGATGTTGAGCATGGACACCCAAATTGTAAAAATAATGTATCAGATCTTATTAAATCAATAGAAATTGGTGGTGCTATTCCATTTGTTAGGCCCTCCTCTATGGATGAATTTGAGATAAGAAGTTATCTTGATTGTGGCGCAAAAGGTATAATCATTCCAAATGTTAACTCGGCAATTGAAATAAAAGAACTATTTTCAAAAATTAATTTTTATCCATTTGGAAATAGAGGTGTTGGGTATTACAGAGCTAATAAATATGGATTGGCCTTTGATGACTATCTTAAGTCATCAAAAGATATTATAAAAATTGTGATGATTGAAAATGTAAATGCCCTAGAAAATTTAAATGACATACTAAAAATTAAAGAAATTGACTCAATTTTTATTGGACCTTATGATCTTTCTTCATCTTTAGGTATCCCAGGAGAATTTGACAATAAAATATTTACTGATGCCTTAAAAGAAATTAAAAGTAAATCAAAGTTTTATAAAAAAACTTTTGGTATACATTTGATCAAACCATCAAAAAAAGATTTAAAAAAATTTATAAAAGAAAACTATAGTTTCATAGCCTGCTCAATTGACATAGAGATGATTATTAACTCAATGAAAAATATTATAGATGACTAATGTAGTAATAATACCCTGTAGAATGGCTAGCTCAAGAATGCCAGGAAAACCATTAGTTGAAATCTTAAAAAAACCAATGATAACTTACATTATAGAAAATTCAAAAAAAGCTAGAGGTGTTGATGAAACTTATGTCGCTACGTGTGATAAAGAGATTGCAAATTATTGTAAAAAAATTGGATGTAAATATATTATGACCTCAATTAAACATCAAAGAGCTACTGACAGGACTTATGAAGCTGCAATCAAAATTAATAAAAAAAAGAAGTTACAAAATATAATTATGATTCAAGGAGATGAGCCTCTTATAAACAATAAAATGATAGAGTCTACTCTGTCTTATATGAAAAGAAGAAAATTTAATGTAGTTAATATGATTAATAAGATTAATGATATTAAAGAAATTTCTGATCCAAACTGTATAAAAATTGCATTAGATAAGAACAAAAAAGCAATTTTTTTTTCAAGATTGCCCATACCCTCTACCTTTCACTCATCCCTAAAAAAAAACATTTACTATAAACAAGTATGCATATTTGGTTTCACATTAAATTCACTTAAAGTATTTTCTAATATCAAAGAGGGTTATATAGAAAAACAAGAGTCTATTGATATGTTTAGGTATTTAGAATCAGGCATTGTAGTGGATACAATTGAAACTAAAGTTAAAACACAATCAGTCGATGTAAAGTCTGATATTTTAAAAGCAATTAAACTACTAAGGTAAGTATAAATTTTTCTGGGATCACTATCTCTATTAATAACTTATATTTTAAGAAAAGATCTCAAAAAGTATTTCAAATATATCAGTCTATAAAAAAATTTAAATTTTAACTTATTTTTATTAAAGTAATTTAAATCTTTAGGTTCAGTTTTTTCTAATAAAGCGAGAATAAAATTATTTGACTTAACAGTAATTAGCTTTATTAATTTAAAACCTGATTTATTAAATATATATAATAATTCATTTTCATTAAAATAGAATATATGTGCCATTTGTATACTTGGTAACTTATTTTTGACACCTGGAACCTCAACATAGAGATATTTTTTACATTTATTTCTTATTCCTTTTAAAAAATTTATTGGGTCAGTAACGTGTTCAAGGACATGTTTTAATATTACTAAATCATAATCATTTTTGATTTCTTCAAAATTCTCATGGTATATTTTAGCTTCAACTTCATCTTTAACAAAAAATGTTGAAGGCTCATATCCAAAACATTCCTTATCTATTTTAATAAAAGGAATCAAATTCCATCCTCCGGCACAACCTATTTCGAAAACTGTTTCATAATTTAATCTTGCACTATTTATAAAATCAAAAAAGAGTGTTTTAGTATATTTGTTAGTATCTAATTGCTTACTGGGTATTAAATCAAATTTAATTTTGTATTTTTCTGAATAATTATCTAACACATAGTAGTCCCAATATAAACCTGACTCATAAAACTTATTTATAGCATCATCAGATATTCTAGGATTATTTTGGAGACTTAAGCAATTTTTGCAAATTGATGTATAACATTTCATTCCATATCTATCGTTTTCAAAGAGATAACGGATATTTTCCGATTTACAGAAGTAACATGGCAGCTTTATATATTTTTCTTTTTGTAAAAATTCAATATAGTTGCCACTGTTTTTTGATCCAAGTCTTATTGGATATTTGATTTTACTTTTATGAAATATGTTCATATTTTAGATGATCTTGGCTAATATACAAAAAATTATGTATAAAAACTATGAACAAATATATTCTAGGTATCAAATTATTCTTAAATCTTTCAAAATAAATTATGCTTAAAAAATTTAGAATAATTATAGGCGAGAAATTTTTCTATAAGTCAATAATTTTAATATTTATAACCTTATTTGGGGTAATGTTTGAGGTAATAGGTTTGGGTTTACTTATACCTTTGATGACAATGATCGTTAATCCTGATGATTTTATAGTAAATTTTAATTTTTTATCAGATTATTTTAGTTTCTTAAAAGATGGAGATTTAAAAAGATTTCTCATATTTCTTATTCTGGGTGCATATATTTTAAAGTCATTTTTTTTTACATTTTTAGCTTATTTTCAATCAAGTTTCATAGCTAATCTAAAATTCACCTTGCAAAAAAAATTAATTAATTATTATTTAAAGTCAGATTATTTAAATTTTATTTCATTTAATACCTCTACAATTATTAGAAATATAAAAGACGAAACAGCTGAGTTAGGAATGGGATTGACTGCATTAATAATAATCTACACAGATACAATGATAGCTTTGGGTATTATAGCATTTGTCATATACTTAGAGGGTATTTCTATATTAGTCCCTTTTACAATTTTATTTGGTAGTGGTGTTCTACTTTTTCTTTTAATTAAAAATAAATTATTTCAAATTGGTCATCAACGTCAGAAACTTGAAAATCTGAGTTTAAAATCTGTTGTAGACTCAATTGGATTGTATCCTGAAATTAAAGTCTTAAATCAGGTAAAAATATTTGCTAGTAAATTTGAATTTTTTGCTAAGTCTAAAGCTAAATTTGAACTTTTAAGAAAATTTATTTTAGCCTTACCTCCAATTTGGTTTGAATTGCTTGCAGTAATGCTAATTAGTGGGGTGTTATATTTAAGTTTAATAAACAATATTGAATTAGCAAATATTGTACCAAAACTAGTTTTATATATAGCTGCTTCAATAAAAATTTTACCGTCTCTAAACAGAATATTTAAATCTTTGCAAAATCTTAGAACTACAAAACCTGCAGTTGAAGTTCTCTATAGTATTTTTAATTCAAAGGTAGATTATAATATAAAAAGTAATAAAAAAATAAGAGATTTCAAAAAAATTAATTTTAACAATTTATTTTTTAAATATCCCAAAAATGAAAAATATATTATTAATAATTTAAACTTTAGTTTTAAAAAAGGTGATTGGGTAGGAATAAAAGGTAAAAGTGGATCTGGAAAAACAACATTAGTAAAAATAATTTGTGGTTTAATAGCTCCTGAGAGTGGGAAATTTATAATTAATAGCGATAGGTCTCATAATAAAAATCCATTAAGTTCAAATATAGCATATGTCCCACAAAGCATTTATCTTTTTAATGACTCATTAATCAATAATATAATTATGAATCCTAAATCTAAGTTAAATAAAGTTAATATTGATAGGGTTTTAAAATTAATGAAAATAAATGATTTATTATCTAGTGATCGAGATTTAAATTCTCTTGTTGGAGACTCAGGTGTAAGATTGTCAGGTGGTCAAAAACAAAGAATTGGAATTGCAAGAGCCTTATATGCTGCTAAAGAAATTTTGATCTTAGATGAGGCAACAAATGCATTAGATAAGAAAATGGAATCTGAAATACTCAAAAATTTAAAATTATTAAAGTATTTGACTGTAATAATAATTTCTCACAGAAAAGAAACTCTCATTAATTATTGCAACAATATTATAGAATTAAAAAATTAAATGAAATTAGAAAAACTAAAAAACACATTAGTAAATAAATCTAGTACAAAAACTATTATTATTTTAGAAATAGCCCAAGTTCATGATGGTTCGCTCGGGCAGGCTCTCTCGTATATTGACATAGCTAAAGAGATAGGTGCTGATGGAGTGAAATTTCAACTCCACTTAGCTAGGGAGGAGTCAACAATAGATGAAAAATTCAGAGTAAAATTTAGTAAACAAGACAAAAATAGGTACGACTATTGGAAAAGAACTGAATTTAGTTTAAAACATTGGAAAATTTTAAGAGATAAAGCAAAAAAAAATAAACTTCTTTTTGTATTATCTATTTTTTCAGAAAAAGCATTAAAGTTAGCAAATTTACTTAATGTGGATGCCTATAAGATAGGATCAGGAGAATATGACTCTAATCATATCTTAAAAGGTCTCAGTGCTATAAAAAATAAACCTATATTTTTAAGCACCGGTATGAGTAACTCTAATGAAATAAAAAAATCTATTAATCTTATTGGTACAAGTAAATATTTTGTACTTATGCATTGCACTTCGATGTATCCAACTCCTCTTAAAAAAGTAGGTTTGAATAATATTGAAGATCTCAAAAAAAAATTTAATTGTAATATAGGATATTCAGATCACACAGGTGAAATACATGCTCCAATCATAAGTATTACCAAAAAAGTAAAAGTTTTAGAAGTTCACGTCACTTTTCATAAAAAATTTTTTGGCCCAGATGTAACCTCATCACTTGATATACAGCAGTTAGAAAATTTAATTAATTTCAATAATTCTTTCTTTGAAATAGATAATAATCCAGTCACTAAAAATGAACTTTCTAAAAATCTATATGAAATGAGATCTAAATTTTCAAAATCTCTTTCTTTGGCTTTTAATGAAAAAAAAGGCACTATTCTTAATAAAAATCATTTTACTTTAAAAAAACCTGGCACAGGTATTAAAGAGTCTGAAATTAAAAAATATATAGGCAAAAGGTTAAATAAGAATGTTTCTTCAAATAGACTTCTTAAAAAATCTGATTTTGAATAATTATGAGTATTAGAAAAAAAAAATTAATATTAGTGGTTGTTACTGCTAGATCGAGCTATACAAAGTTTAAAACTGTATTAAAGAATATTAATAAATCTAGCCTTCTAGAACTAAAACTAATTTGTTCTGGATCAGCCATTTTAGATAGATTTGGAGACCTTGAGTCTATTATAAGAAAAGATAATTTAGAAATAAGTGAGAAAATATATTTCACTTTAGAGCAAGAGAAACCAATTAATTCTGCTAAATCTACTTCACTTGCTATTGCTGAGTTTTCTAATTGTTTTAATCGATTTAATCCTGATTTAGTTATGATAATGGCTGATAGATACGAGGTAATAGGTCCAGCTATAGCCGCTGCATATCTAAACATTCCTTTGGCACACGTACAAGGTGGTGAGATAAGTGGAAATATTGATGAAAAAGTTAGGCATGCTATTACTAAACTAGCTGATTTACATTTTCCAGCAACAAAGCAATCATATCAGAATATTATTCAGATGGGCGAAGATAAGAATTGTGTTTTTTTTACAGGATGTCCTTCAATAGACATAGCAAAAAGATCAATAAAAAAAAAATTACATTTTTATGACAGGTATCAAGGAGTTGGATATAAGCAAAATTTAAACAAAAAATTTGCTATTCTCATGTTTCATTCTGATACTTATGATTACTCAAAATCTGGTGTTTATATGACAAGAATATTAGACTCTCTTCACGAGTTAAAATTACCTACTATAGTTTTTTGGCCTAATCAAGATGTTGGTGGAGATCTAATATCAAAATCAATAAGAAAATTTAGAGAAAAATATAAAAGTAAATATTTTTATTTTATTAAAAATATTTCACCTGACGACTTTTTAAACTTATTAAATAAAGCTAATTTAATAATAGGTAATTCAAGTGCAGGAATTAGAGAGTCCTCATATTTAGGCACTTTAGCTATCAACATAGGTAAAAGACAAGAAGGAAGAGAGAGAGATTTAAATATAATTGATATACCTCCCATGAAAAAGGCCATAAAAGAATCAATAAAGAATAATCTCAATTTAAAGTTCGAAAAATCTTTAAAATATGGTAACGGTGAAGCTGGTAAAAAAATTGTGAAAATATTAGAAAATGAAAGATTTAAAAATAAGAAAAGATTTAACCAAATTAAGTTCTATTAAAAAAGTCTTAGCAATTATACCAGCTAGAAAGGGGTCTGTTGGAGTTAAGAATAAAAATATTAGGCTTATAAATAATAAACCACTTATTGACTTTACTGTTCAATCTCTAAAAATGAGTAATTTAATTGATAAAATAGTTATAACCACTAATGATGAACGAATTATTAGCTATTATAAATTTGATAAAAAATTATTAATAATTAAAAGAAGTCATAATATTTCTAATCCAAAATCAACAAGCTCTGAATATGTAGACGATGTTCTAAAAAAAATAAATAAAACTGATTCTTATATCCCTAAAACGATTTTAATAGCACAGCCAACATCTCCCTTAAGATCCACATTAGATATTAATAATGCAATAAATAAATATAATTTAGGAAATAAAAAATCTCTTATTTCTGTTTGCAAAGCAGAAGGAATGAGACATCCAAAAGATATGTATATATTAAAAAATAATAATGAAGTTAGGCATTTGATTAGACCCAAAAAAAAATATGAAACTAGAGATGAATATTTTAGAGTTTATCAAAGAAATGGGTGTATATATCTCTTTGATTATCATTTTTTTAAAAAATTTAAAAAAGTTAAAAGTCACAATCCTGATATCTATATTATGCCTTGGGAGAGGTCTATTAATATTGACATAGAGGACGATTTCAAAATAGCTAAATGTCTACTAAAAAAGTAAAAATATTAATATTAGAGGATGATTTCTTTGATCATAAAAATATTCCAGATAAATTTGCACAAGAAATTTATAACAAAAATATTAAAAATTTTAATGAATTTGAAATTATTATTTCAAGACTTAAATTTAGTTTAAAAAAAAATTTTTTGAGTAAATTTAATAATTTGAAATATATAATTACTTTTACAACTGCATTAGATCATATAGATTTACATTATTGTGATCAAAAAAAAATAATTGTAATTTCTCTAAGAAACATCAAAAAAAAATTATATAAAGTATCATCTACAGCAGAGCATGCGTGGATGTTAACATTGTTAGTTTATAGAAAATTTCATGAAATTGAGTTTACTAAGAGAAAAAAACCAATTGGGTATCAAATAAAAGGAAAAGTAGTTGGAATTGTTGGTATGGGTAGAATTGGAAAGATGCTTTTTAACTATTCCAATTCTTTTGGATGCAAAATAATTTATTCTGATTTAAATTCTATTAAAATATCTAATGCAAGTCAGGTAAGTATAGTTAATCTATTTAAAAAATCAGATATAATTATAATTTGTATTTCTTCTGATGAAAATAATTTGAATTATATTAATTCAAAGTTAATAAATACAATGAAAAAAAATTCAATACTTATTAATATATCTAGAAATTGGATAATAGATGAGCTCACTGTTTTATATTCTCTTAAGTTAAAAAAAATATTTGGATATGGTACAGACTTCATAAATTTTAACAATTTGCATAAAGTCTTTAATACAAAAAATATATCTAAAATTAGATCTAATTATAATTATATATCAACTAATCATTCAGGAGGAAATAACATAGATGCTATTAAATATGTTGAAAATGAATTGTTATTCCATTTTTTTAATAATATATATAAGGGCTAGATATGTATCATATTAAAAATTACTTAAAACATCACGTTCACAACTCAATCTCAACTATTATAACAAAATTTAGTTATAATAAATCTTTCAAAGGTTATTCAAAATTTTTTAATAGAAAAATACTTAATCAGTTTAAAGAAAATGGCTTTCTAGTTTTTCCTGAAGCCATACCGGAAGATCAACTTAAATTGATTATCAATGAAATACCTTCTTTTTTAAGCAATAATAGATTAAATGACCCTAATGGAATATCGTACAAAAGAGAGTCCGCAGAAATTAATAAAGGCTATTTAACGCAAGCAATCATTAAGTTTATAAATAATAATAATATTTATTCACTAATTGAAAACTATATGAATTCTAAGTTTCTTATCACCAATTTAATTTTAAAAGTTAACCATCCCACAAAAGAAAAGATGGGGCCTAGTAATTTTCATAAAGACACATATAAACACAAGTCAGTTCATATGATGATTTATCTTACAGATGTTGACGAAAATAGTGGTTGCTTTACCTATATACCAGAATCTAATAAAGCAGATTTACATTCTTTTAAACCCACTCCTGTAAATAAAAGAATATCTGATGATCAAATATCAAAATTTTATAGTAAAACTGAGTGGTTAAAGGGTAAAGCAGGAACTATTTTATTAGTTGATGCTAATGGTCTACATGCTGGACCAAGATGGGTTGACTCAAATATGAATAATCTAAGATCAAGGACAGCAGTGTTTATAAATTTCTCAACATTGCCTTTGGACAAAAAATTAAGAAATTTTTTTTATAAGCAATCTTCTACTTTGCAAAAAATATTTACTTCTTGATGAAAGTCTTATGGATAGTCGATAATAAACTAAGAGAATTATATGGTCTTTATAATCTAAAAAATAATTTTAAAAAAAGAGGACTAAGTTTAATTATTGTAAATAAAGCTAATTGGTATTCTGCTGTCAAATTTTATAATCCTTCTTTGGTAATATCTCCTAATATAAAATCTCTAGGAAAATCAATAATAAAATTTTGCAAAATAAGAAATATAAAAACAATTCATTATTCCTCTGAGGGCTTAAATTACCAAAAATCTAAGCTTAGTGAATTATACCCTACAGATTTTACTAATTTATTTGATTACTTATTATGTTGGTCAGATCAAGAAAAAAAATATTTAGATTCATTAGGTTATAAAGATAAAACTTTAACCATTGGTAATTTTAAATATATGAAAAGAAAAATAGATATTGAAAATTCTAATAAACTCAAAATTAAAGTAATAGGAATTTCTACTTCTTCAAGATATTTTACTAGCAGATATGATAAAAATATATTCAGCGTAATTTCAGATAGGCCAAAAAACTCTAGGGCTTGGGGAAATTTACATAATGAGATCGACTATATATATTTTATAACTGATTTAATTAAAAAATTAATACTCAATAATTTTAAAGTTATTATTAGGCCTCATCCATTTGAAGATCCAAAAATTTATAAAAAAGCATTTAAGGATTGTGAAATAGATACCTCAAATAATGCCTATGATTTCATAAACAAAGTTGATCTTGTTATAAACCAATTCAGCTCTATATCTGTTGAGGCTCTATATGCAAATAAACCTGTAATTTCAATTTTTAAAAATATCCCTATACATGAAGGTCTAAGTTTTATGAAAGGATTTATACCAGCTCATTTTGGAAGAAATTTTAAAAATTCTGAAAGTATTTTAGAGTTTCTTATAAGTAATAATTCAACATTATCTGACTATTGCAATAAGGAAGATATCAAGCTTATAGACCTCATTGCTCCAAATATAAATACTGAAGAGATCTTAACAGATTTAATTAAAAAGATTGAAATAAAAAAAAAAATACCAATTATCTTTATTTTTTTGAATTTTTACTAAAAGAACTCTACGTTCAAGTATTTAGAAAAGGTTCAACTTTCTTTTGTCCATTTAAACCAAGTGATTATAAAATATTGAAAGATTTTAAATTATGAAAAATAATTCCAAATTAATTATTAGTCAAAACTCCAAAATTTCAACCGCTTTAAAAAAGATTGAGAAAAATGAACAAGGCGCACTAGTAGTTTTAGATAATAATAAAGTTATTGGCATTCTCACTGATGGAGATATTAGAAGATTCTTAATTGATGGTTATAAAACATCAGATTTAGTAATTAAAGCAGTAAATAAAAGTTTTATTTATGCTACTCAAAAAACTACAAGGGATTTTGTTTTGAAAGCTCTAGATATGAATAAAAGATTAATTCCTCTTTTAGATAAAAATAAAAATTTAATAGATATTTATACTAAAAATAATTTCACAATAGATAAAAACACAAAATTCACTATTCACTCTAGGGCACCAGGTAGAATAAGTTTTTCAGGGGGAGGGTCTGATATTACCCAGTATCTTTTTGAAAATAAAACAGCAGTACTTAACGCTACTATAAATATGTACTCGAATTGTATTTTAAAATTAAGAGATGATAAGAAAATTATTGTCTATAGTTCAAATTTAAACAAAACAATATCATATAAAGATATTAGTAAATTTTTAAGTACAAACGATCAATTTAATTTAATCAGAGCAGCTATTAAAATTATTCAACCTGATTTTGGATTTGAATTAAAATTATTTTCTGACTTTAATGTTGGATCTGGTTTAGCTGGTTCAACTGCTTTGCTAGCAAGTATATTCGGATGCTTTAATGATTTAAGAGACTATAAATGGTCAAAATATGAGCTTTCAGAGCTATGTTTTCAAGCAGAAAGAATTGTCTTCAAACAAAAAGGAGGTTGGCAAGATCAATATGCTACAGTTTTTGGAGGTTTCAATTTTATTGAGTTATCAAAACAAAAAAATATTGTTAATCAATTAAAAATTCCAAAACAAATGCAGAGTCAATTAGAAACATTTATATATCTTATAGATACAAAGAAAGTTCATAATTCTGGGGATATACATAACTCTAATTATAGAAAACCATCAAAGGAATTAAATAAGGATATTTCCAATCTTTATTCTAATGCATACGAGATGAAGGATTATTTATCAAAAATGGATTTTATAAATTTCAATGAACAAGTTAATAGAAATTGGTTATTTAAGAAGACTCTCTCAAATAAAGTAAGTTTAAAAAAAATTGATAATATCATCAAAGAGGGACTAAAAAATGGTGCTTTAAGCTCAAAATTATTAGGTTCCGGCCAAGGTGGATATATTTTTTTTATTATAAACCCAAATAAGATTAAACAATTTATTGAGTGGATCAAAAAAAATAATTTTAAACAAATAAAAATAAAATTTGATGAGAATGGTCTTTCTGTATGGAGGTCTAATGAAAAATCAATTTTATATTAAAGATAAACTAATAGGAGCAGATAAGTTTTTCTTTATTTCAGAAATAGGTAATAACCATAATGGTTCATTCGAGAGGGCCATTAATATGATTGATTTAGCTATAGAGGCAAAAGTGGATTGTGTTAAGTTTCAAATTAGAGATTTAGAAAAATTATACTCAAAAACTTCTAAAAAATCATTGGATTTAAGTGCTGAATATACAATCGATTTATTAAGAAGAACAGAACTCACATTAAGCGAACATAAAAAATTATTTAATTATTGTAAGCAAAAAAAAATAATTTATTTGTGTACGCCTTGGGATTCAAAAAGCCTAAAATTTTTAGAGAGTTTAAATGTTGATTTTTATAAAATAGCATCAGCAGACTTAAATAATTATAGTTTAATAGAAAAAATTATAAAAACTAAAAAACCAACACTTATTAGCACTGGAATGAGTACCATCCATGAAATAAAAAAAACATATGGGATGTTTAAAAAATCTAAGATCAATACCGTTGTCTTACATTGCAATAGTACCTATCCAGCTCCTTTTCATGATATTAATTTAAATTTTATTAAAGAATTAAAAAAAATTAGTCCTATCGTAGGTTACTCTGGTCACGAGAGAGGAATTGGAGTTTCAATAGCTGCTGCTGCCCTAGGAGCTAAAGTTATAGAGAGGCATTTTACTCTTGATAGATCTATGGAAGGCCCAGATCATGCTGCTAGTTTAACTTTTGAAGAAATGAAAGCTCTTACAAAAAATTTAAGAGATTTAGAAAAAGCATTAGGTAATGGTAAAAAAATTATAACTCAAGGAGAATTTATCAATAGAGAAAATCTTTCAAAAAGTATAGTTGCAAATAAAGATATAAAAAAAAATGAAAAATTAAAATTATCTCACTTTGATTTTAAAAGTCCAGGAGATGGAATTTCTCCTCAGTATACTAAAAAAATTATTGGTAAGAAAGTTATCGAAAAAATAAACAAGTATGATCAAATACCATTATATTATCTCAATAAAAATAAAAAACTTCTAATTAAAAAAAATTTTCCCCTTACATGGGGGGTGCCAGTCAGATTTTATGACTTCTTAAAAATCAAGAATCAATTTGAATGTAAATTATTTGAATTTCATCTCTCAGAAAAAGATCAGCAATTAGATTTTAAAAAATTTTTGCCAAAATATAACAGTGAAAAATTAGTTGTTCATGCACCAGAACTTTATTCTAATAGCCATTTGTTAGATTTAGCTAGTAATGATTTAGAATATCGTAATATTTCAATTAATAACCTTCAAAAAACAATTGATTTAACTGAGAAACTTAATGAATTATTTCCTAATACTGATAAGCCAATTGTTATTGCAAATTTGGGTGGATTTTCCATGGATAATGAGTTTTCTAAGATTAAAAAGTTAAAAGCATATGATTTATTGAATCAATCTCTCAAAAAAATTAATCATAAAAATGTTACTTTATCTCCTCAAACTATGGCTCCTTATCCTTGGCATTTTGGAGGACAGAGATATCAAAACTTATTTGTATATATTGATGAAATAATTGAATGGTCTAAGAATTTAGGCCTTCCAATTTGTTTTGATACCTCTCATAGTTATTTAGCTTGCAAAAATATTAATTATGATTTTTTTAAATTTACTAAAAAAATTATGAGCGTAACTAACCATATACATATAGCTGATGCTTATGGTTTAAATGGTGAGGGAATTCAAATTGGCGATGGTGAGATAAACTTTAAAAAATTCTTCGATATTTATCGAAAATATAATGATATAACCTTTATTCCAGAAATTTGGCAAGGACATAAAAATAATGGTGAAGGATTTAAAAAAGCACTTAATAAAATAAATTATTTTATATGATCAAAGAGTTTTTTAATAAAATCAAAGTACATGAAGCTATTTATAAAAATAGTATTAAAAATAAATATTTTGAACAAAAATTAATTTCCTTATCATTAGCAATTAAAGATACAATCAAAAATAAAGGAAAAATAATATTTGCTGGTAATGGTGGAAGTTTTGCTGATAGTTTACATATCTCTGCAGAATTTACTGGCAAGTTTAAAAAACAAAGAGATCCTTATCCTTCAATAGTACTGGGCGCTAACTTTTCTTACACTACTGCAGTTGCAAATGACTATGGTTATCAAAATATATTTCTTAGGGAGTTTAACTCTTTAGCTAATAAAAATGACTTACTAATTTGTCTAACGACTAGTGCTAAAAGCAATAACATTTATGATTTAGTTCAATTAAGTAAAAAAAAGAATATTAAATACTTTGTTATCACAGGTTCTAATAATGGCTTATTTGTTAACAATGAAAATCTTCTAAACATAGATTCATATGATACTGATGTTATACAAGAGATAACTATTATGATTTTACACTCTGCAGTTGATTACCTAGAAAAAAATATCTAATGAATGCCATTAATGTTATTGCAGTCATTCCCGCTAGATCAGGTTCTAAAGGCATTAAAGATAAGAATATTAAAATTATAAATGGTAAACCACTTATTTACTGGACAGTTAAAACAGCCTTAGAGTCAAAATTTATAAATAGAGTTCTTGTATCAACTGACTCAATGAAATATGCAAATATTGTAAAAAAATATGGGGCTGAGGTACCTTTGTTGAGACCAAAATCTATATCTAAAGATAAAAGTACAGATATAGAGTTTTTTATTCACCTTATTAAATCATTAAAATTATCTCAAGAAGATTTATTGGTTCACTTACGTCCAACCACTCCTTATCGAGACATTAAAGTCATTAATAAAGCTATAAAATTTTTTAAAAAAAATATTAATAATTATACTGCTTTGAGATCTGCTCATGAAATGAGTGAGTCGGCATATAAAACATTTGAAATAAAAAAAAACCTTTTAAAAAGCATATCAACTATTGGTAACATTGAAATTGCAAATCAACCAAGACAATCTTTCCCTATTACTTACCAAGCAAATGGTTATATTGATATAGTCAAAGTGAAGGAAATTTTATCAAATAATACGTTATATGGTCAAAAATGTTTTGCTTTTAAAACATTAACTAGCTACGAAATAGATAATGAGAATGATTTTAATTTAATTAAAATATTAAAAATTCTAAAAAAATAAATGTCCAATTATAACTTTACAAAAGAACCTAAAAAAATCGACAAAGTTAATACTAAAAATATTAGTATTAAAACAAAACTTCCAGCAAAAGGAACAAAGGAATTTTTTCTAGATTTACAAAAATATGAAAGTAGGAGTATGCATGGACAAATTCCAATTATTTGGAAAAAAGCAAGTAATTTTAATATCTATGATATTGCAAATAATAAATTCATAGATTTTACATCAGGTATTTTTATCAGCAATATTGGTCATTCTAATCAAAAACTATTAAAAAACTTAAAAAATTTATTGAATAGTGAGATTTTGAGTTGCTATTCTTATCTTAATTCTCAAAGAAAAGAATACATCAAAAACTTAATTAAATTTACTGGCTTAAAAGGTTATAAGGCATATTTAGTTTCTAGTGGCACTGAGGCAACTGAAGCTGCCCTAAAAATCATGCGTATGAAAGGAAAGAAATTTAACAAAAATTATATACTTGCTTATGAGGGAAACTGGCATGGTAGAACCCTAGGTGCCCAAATGATGAGCGGAAATCCAGCACAAAAAGATTGGATTAAAAATTTAGATAATGAAATTATTCATTTACCTTTTCCTTATCCATGGGAAGTCTCTGAAAAGGACTCTCATAACTTTTTCGTTGAAAATTTAAATTTCTTGAAAAAAGAAAAAATAAATTTTGAAAAGATAGCAGGTGTAATGTTAGAAACCTTTCAGGGATGGTGCTCCGCTTTCTATCCTAAAAACTATGTAAAACTTATTAGAGACTTTACCAAAAAATACGATATCACTATGACTTTTGATGAAATGCAAGCTGGATTTGCAAGAACTGGTAAAAACTTTGGATACCAGCACTATGGTATTAAACCTGACCTCATTTGTGTTGGAAAGGGAATGGGAGGCGGGGTTCCTTTATCGGGTTTAATAGGAAGAGCAGATTTATTAGACCTTCCAGGTGTGGGTAGCATGAGTAGTACACATTCTGCTAACCCCTTAGTTTGTTCAGCAGGTTTATCAGTTTTAAAAGAAATTCAGACTAGAAAACTTGTTAAAAAAACTTTTGATAAAGGACTTATTATCAAAAATAAACTTAACAAACTTATGTCTGAATTTCCTTCATATATCAAAGGAGTTTATGGAAAAGGAATGATTCATGCTATTATCTTTAATACTGAAAATCTTAAAAAAGGAAAAAAAAATACTTCTTATATTGTTAGCCAAATTTGCGAAAATATAATGTTTCGAGGGCTTTTAGTTGTGCATACTGGAAGAGAGTCAATTAAAATTGGACCACCTCTTACCATTTCAAAAAATGCTCTTGATGAGGGTTTAAGCATTATAGTTGATGAAATAACAGAAACAATAAAGGGCATTTAATGTGTGGTATATTTGCTGTTTATGATCAAAATATTGAAAATAAAGAGCACTTATTAAATCAAGCTTTTGACCTCCTACGTCATAGAGGTCCGGATTATAAAAAAAAAATAATAAATAAAAATTTATGTTTAGGTCATCATAGATTAAGCATAATAGATTTAGATGCTCGTTCATCTCAACCAATGTCTACACCTGATGGTCGATATAGATTAATTTTTAATGGAGAGATATATAACTATTTAGAATTAAGAAAAGAAATAAAAACAAAAGATTGGCTTACATTGTCTGACTCTGAGGTCCTTCTCTGTTTATGGGAGGAATACGGTCCTCAAGCACTTGATAAAATTCATGGAATGTTTGCATTTATTATTTTTGATAGTTTAAAAAATGAATTACATATTTGTAGAGATAGATTTGGCATTAAGCCAATTTATTATTTTAAATCAAAAGATTGTTTTATTTTTTCAAGCGAAATAAAACCTATTATTAAATATGTTGGATGTTCTCACCCAAACTTGAATACAATAAAATCTTATTTAGTAGATTCACTATATGATCATACTTCAAATACTTTCTTTGAAGGAGTAAATAAAGTTGAACCAGGAGAAATCATAAAAATAAATTTGAATAATTTTAAGTGGTCATTCAATAAATGGTATAACCTGTCATCAAAGATTTCTAAAAATAAACTAAACTATAATGATACTAAAAAAAAATTAGATCATTTGTTAAATAAAACAATTAATCTTCACTTAAATGCTGACGTAAACATTGGATTAAATATATCTGGTGGTATTGACTCATCCATTTTAGTTAAAGGAATTCAAAAAAAAGATATAATTCAGACCTACCTGAACCAAAATTTTTCTGAATTTTCAGAAATTGAGTGGATTAAGAAACTTGGTGTCATTGATAAAACTTTAGCTATTAGAATAAATAGTGAAATGGCTTTAAGCCGATTAAAGACGGTAAATTTTTCTCAAGAAGAGCCTTTTGGTGGCGTGACTGTTTGCGGTTACGATTTTTTATATGAAGAGGCACAAAAAAAAAATATTACTGTTCTATTGGATGGCAATGGATTAGATGAAATGTTATGCGGTTATTCTAAGTATCTTAAAAAAGAAACAATAAATTCTAAATCTCTTGACGGCACAGAGTTACAAAATAATAAATTTTTAAATAGTAAATTTATAGAAAATAACGATTTACTTTCTTGTAAAACAGAAGATATTTTTGGCAATATGGCGAAAAATTCATCAATAAATGATTTCTTATATTACAAGGTACCCAGATCTCTAAGATTCAATGATAAAATTTCAATGAAGTCCTCAAAAGAACTCAGGGTTCCTTTTTTGGACCACGAGTTAGTTGAATTCTGCTTTTCAATTCAGGATACCTATCTCACAAAAAATAATTTAGGAAAATATATTTTAAGAGATCTCCTATATGACAAAACTCAAAATAAAGAACTTTGTTTTTCTGAGAAAAGGTCAGTTCAATCACCTCAAAATCAATGGATAACTCATGAATGGTATGATTATATTTTAGAAAAAATATTTAAATCTTCATCATTATTTGATAGGAATATTTTTAACAATGATAAGGTAATAAATTACTTTAAATCAATAAAAGGAAAAAAATTAGTCAACTCTTTTCATATCTGGCAATGGATTAACCTAGAGTTATGGTTTAAAGAGTTTATAGATTAATATATGAGCTACAATAAAACTGTATATAATTCTCAAAGGACACCCAAAACAAAATATCCTGAAATTTTTTGTAGGTATATTGTTAAAAATTTTGGTTTAAAAAAAAATAGTAATATTTTAGATGTCGGAAGTGGGAGAGGTGAATTTGCTGAAGGATTTAGTTTTTTAGGATTAAATACTTTTGAAATAGACATAGAAGAAAATGATGAAAGAAATAAAGATTTACCTTTTAAAAAATGTGATTTATTGAAAGACGATATACCTTTTGAAGATAATTTTTTTGATATTATTTTTCATAAATCAGTTTTAGAGCACTTTACCGATCCTGAAATGATTATTGATAAAATGAAATTGAAATTAAAGCCTGGTGGTGTTTTGATAGGAATGGTACCTGACTGGGAAACACAATATAAGACCTTTTATCATGACCACACTCATAGAACACCATTTATGAGAGAATCACTTGAGGATCTTTTAAAAATTAAAAACTTTAAAAAAATTAATGTCAAAATTTTTAGGCAACTACCAAGTGTTTGGAATAATAAATTTTTAATGTACTTATCTATAATGACGCAAATTTTTCTTCCAGATTTAAAAATACTTTATAAATTTAAATGGATAAGATTCTCTAAAGAATTAATGATATTGTCTTATGCAGAAAAACAATAAAAAAATAATACTTATAAATGTTTAATCTAAGACATATAGGGATCTGCGTACAAAACTTAGATTTAATGAAAAATTTTTTTATTGATAACTTTAATTGTTCTATAAAAATTGAGCAAATTGAAAAAGGTAAATTTATTGATGATTTACAGGGAAGGAAAAATGTTATCGTAACAACCTGTAAACTAATGTTAGATCAAAATCCCTCTAATATAATTGAGTTACTTTATTATAATGACAAGGATATTAAAAAAAATCCAATATTTTTTAATTCAAAAGGAATAAACCATTATGCAATCACCATTAATGATATTGATACCTTTTACTCTAAAATGATAAAAAAAAACTTTAAATTTACTACTAAACCTATCATTTCAAATGATAAAAAAGCCAAATGCACTTTTATGTATGATGTTGAAGATAACCTAATAGAGTTAGTGGAAGAATTGTAAAAATAATATCTTAGCTAGCTTTACCATACTTGAAATAATTGCAATCATGCCTTGGTAATTCAAGATGGTTAGTTTCAATATCATTTTGTTTTATCTCTCTATTTTCTACACTAAAAGAAAGCTCCACTTTTCTTTTTCTTAAAATATCTAATACTTTAGAATTGTATGAAACTTTTCCACCATAAGGATAGCAAAATGTCACTGGATTATTGATATCTTTGATTATATTAATACTTTTTGAAATATCTTCCTCTAAAGTAATTTCACTTTCTTTTGACAATAATTTATGTGAGTGAGAATGCGAGCCTATTAACATACCATTTTTAGACATTTTGATAATTTCCTCATAATTTAAATAGTATTTTTCAAATAAATTTTCCTCATTGAAATTAATAAATTTCTTAAATAAAAAATTTACAAAATTCTCAGATAAATCATTATCTAACTCATAATTTAGATAATTTTTAATATGCTTAATTTTATCATTATTTTGATTGTTGTATGTTAAATCTTTAAATATAAATTTATTATTATTATCATTTATATGTTTTTCTATTTCTAATAAAATTTCCTTATCTTTTTTAATAGATAATAGGATATGAATTTTATGTACTTTTAATATTTTTTTTTCTTCTAAAATTTTTGTAGGAATATAAAAAACTCCTTTTAAATTATTTTTTAATAAATAAGGCAGAACAAAGTCATAATGACATTTAAGCCCATCATCAAACGTCAGTAAAATATTCTTTCTATCTATAATAGTTTTACTTTTAATATTATGAATAAAATCAATAGGATCTTGAATTTTATAATTATTTTTGAAAAAATTAATTTGTTTTTTAAAATTGTAAAAATCCAAATAACCATTTTTTGGAAAGTCATTTAATTCCTTAATATAATGATACATTACTGATATCATTTAAATTATTGAGATTAAATTCTTTGCTAATTTTGGATTTTTAACGAATTGATTTATATTTTGTTTATAATTTTTTGAATAATGTTCTAAAATTTTAGCATTAAAATCTTTTTTTTTATATATCCTATCATTAGTTGAAAATTTCTGTTGTATTTTATATTTATATAAACTTGGTATTTTTATTAACTTACTAAGTGTTGATGGGATTTTGCTTATAATTCTGTTACCAATTATGTGAACATTATCATTAAGATATATATTTGGTGTTTCATGATGTATTATATCTCCACCATCTATCACCTCATTTGTAAACATATATGTAACTCCTAAGTATTGAATTTCTTTATTTATTATTGGAAAAAAATTTGTACCTGCTCCTCTATACTTAGGAGAAATTCCTAAATGAACATTTATCATTCTATTTTTAAACAATTTTATCATCTGATTCTTTAATATACTGCTTCCAAAGGATATAATAAATTTCGGTTTGATTTTTTTTAATTGCTCTAGGTAAATAGTATTGTTTATGTTTCCATATTTAACATTGGTTTTTTTAAAATTTCTTGGCTTATATTTTAAATAATTAAAAAAAAAATCTTCTTCTGTTTGCTTCCTAGTTAAAAAATGGTCCATATATAGTTCGTTTTTATTTTTTTTAGATGTTATTAATTGACTTTGAGAATTGTATTCTTCATAAATAAAAAAAAAACTTTTTGGGTTTAGGAGGCATAAGGATTTATAAAAATAAATATGTCTTAATTCATTTGATGTTATAATTACAAAATTATTATTCATGAAATATAATCTTATTCTAACAAATATATTAAATATTAATATTAAAAATAAGATTTATTTAGGGGAGTGGTGTTTTAATAATAATTTTAATAAAGGTAAAGAAAAAATTGTAAAATATCATTGGGATGATAGAGAGAAACTTTACAATGATTATAAATATATAAATTACTTATACTCTAAAAAAATTAAAATATTAGCTAAAGAATTAAATTTGTATCACGGTAAAAATTACACAGAAAATTTTTGGAGTGATATAATTGGACTTTGGCTAAAGCAATTTATGCAAATTTCATATGATAAGTTTTGCATGTTGAACTCGATAGAACTAAATAAAATAGAATACAAAATTCCAGTATGTAATACTGAATTTGAAGACTTTATACCAGATAGTTTTAATGATTTCAGATCGAATACTAATAAGGAAGAATGGAGGACATTTTTATATTCAATTTTTGCTAATACTTTATATCCGAAAATGACATATAATTTGATAAAAATTAAAACTAATAAAAAAAAATTAATTATCACACTAAAAACAAGAATTAAAAAAATCGTAAATTATATTTCAAAAAAAACTTTTAATTTATTTAAATATAAATTTTTTTTTATTAATCATGGTCTCTTATATAAAGATTTTATTTTGTTTAATTTTAAATTAAAACAATTGCCATTAAAGTTTTTTGATTTTGAATTGAAATCAGATAATAATTATATTGATTATAAATTTAGAAATAAAAATATTTCAAAAAAAAATAATTTTGAAGAATTTATTGATAATTATTTATATTTACTATTACCAAAATGTTACTTAGAAGATTTCCAAATTACTTTAGATAGGGCATTAAAAATTTATCCCAATAATCCACATGCTATTTTCAGAGTTTCAAATATTTTCAATAATGATTTTTTTATATTTTACTCATCTATTCAAAAAGAATTAAATAGAACTAAAGTAATTTATGGTCAGCATGGAGGTAATTATGGTTTATCTAAATTTAATACTTACCAAGATCATGAAATTAATTCATCCACCTTTTATCTAAGTTGGGGATGGAGAGGTTATTTAAGAAAAATTATCAGTTATGGAAAAATTAATAATCAAAAGTTTAATCCAAAATACCAAAAAAATAATGAAGACATTTTATTGGTTTTAGGGTCATGTCCAAAATACTTTTATATCATTTATAGTATTTTTATATCAGGTCAATTTATTAAATATATTTACGATCAACATAAATTTATTAATTTAATACACATTGATAATAAATTTTTCTCTAAACTGGTAGTAAGATTTTATCATAAAACAGATTATAATTGGGGCGAAAAAAGATTTATTGTAAATAGTTTTAAAAATTTAAGAATTGATAATAATAAAAATATATCTAATTCTCTCAAAAATTGTAAAATATTTGTATCTACATATAATGCTACAACTTTTTTAGAAGCCCTTTATTACAATATCCCTACAATTATATTTTGGAACCCTGATCATTGGGAATTAAATGAGAAAGCTAAAACTTTCTTTGCCGATTTCAAAAAAAATAATATTTTTTTTGATACACCAAATGATGCTGCTAATTTTATCATTCAAAATTACAATAATATTCACTCTTGGTGGTTTAGTAAAAAAATTCAGAAATTAAGGTTATTATTCCTTAATAATTATTGTAAAAGTCCTCATATCGACAACTTAAACAAGATACAAAAAGTATGAAATATCAAAGATGTAAAATTTGCTCTAAAAAAAAATTATTAAAAATTAATAATAGCTGGGTCATGTGTAATAATTGTAATTATATATTTGATACAAATCCAACTAATAATTTTAATGATTTAAAAGAAAATAAATTATATAGGCCACAAACTGATTTTATAAATGATAATAAATTTAAAAATAAACTAAAAGATTTGTCGAAATCTCTTTCCTATTTTAATGACTTTGATAGTAAACATAATTTAAAACTATTAGATTTTGGCTCAAGTGCAGGTTATATGCATGAAGTACTTAAAGATAAGAATATAGATGTATTTGGTGTTGAGATTTCAAATAAGTATAGAAACTATGCTAATACTAACAATAGAATTACTTATGAAACAATTAATGAACTAAAAAAATATCATGAAAAAGAGTCGTTTGACATTATTTATATGAGAAATAGCTTTCATTTTGTAGATGATATTCCAAATCTTATGAGGGAATTTGACTCTTTATTAAAAAAAGATGGTAAAATCATCTTTTATGAACCATCAATTGATTTTTCTAGAGATGTATTAAGTTCTTTATTATATAGACATATTACAAATCATCATAAGCATTGGCTATCTTTTTTCTCAATTGATAAAATATTTCGTCATTTTAATTATAAAGTTGATAAAAAATTTTTCAGACCAAATAAACTAATTTTTTCTATAAAAAAAGATCATTTCACAAGAAATACAAACTTTTTATTTCATAAAAGTATATATATGTACTTAAATTATTTATATTTTAAAACTATTATTAAAATAATTTGAGATATTTCCATATAGGTTTAGCTAAAGCTGGTAGCACTTTAATTCAAAGGAATATTTTACCAAATTTATCTTCATTGAAATACGTAGGTAATTTTTCTGATACTAATAAAATTAAAAATTATAGCGATGACTATTATAATAGTTTAATTAATCATATAAGATTTAATAAAAGTTTGAAAAATGAAAGTTATATAAAAAATTTAGATAATTTTTTTCTATCAGAAGAAGGCATAAGTAATGGAAGTAATCAACAGATAATTAATAGTGCATTAAGGATAAAAAAAATTTATCCAAAAAATAATAAATTTCTAATTATTATTAGAGAACAAAAATCTCTTCTAATATCAAAATATTTTCAATATATTAAAAAAAATAAAATCGAACCAAATTTATTTATCAAAAGATATACTGAAAATAACAATAACTCTATGACTATTAATTTTGATGAAATTTTTAATCTTTACAGCGATATTTTCGGAAAAAATAATATAACAATAATCCCCTATGAATTATTATTAAAAAATAAAAGTTATTTTATTGATGAAATTTCGAAGTTTTGTTCACACAAAATATCAAAAAATTATTCTTTCGAAGATAAAAAAATTAATGATAAGCAAAGATTAATGCATACTTATAACCCTTATAGTAAATATACTAAATTTCTTAATTCAAACGTTAAGAAATTTTTATTAAATAAAATAAGTCCAAAATTAATTTATACTATGATGACTTACAATAGAGAAAATATATTTGATAAAACATCAATTGCTTTAATCACTAGACAATCAAAAGAAAGTAACTCAAAGATATTAAAATATTGTAATTTTGATTTAAAAAAATTTAATTATGACGTCTAAAAAGTTTTTATTTTTATTTAAAAAAATCAATACTGCACAATTTAATCTTCTAACATTTAATAAAAATGAATTTATAATAGTTAATTTATTTAAAGACAATGATATAAAATCAAATTTCAATCAATTTCGAAAGAAATTATATCATGATTTATACCAAAACAGTTTTTTAGAAGAATATGCTACTAAAAAATTTATAAAAAAAATTAACACAAATAAATATTTTAGATATTTAAAATTAAGCGAAATGAATTTGAGTGATTTTTTTTGGAAAAACTATGTATATTATCTAATATCAATATTAAATATAAATAAATGTTATTACCTCGAAGATAAAAAGATTAAGAAATTAAATAACAATCTATCAATTTTTGTAAAACCTTTAATTACCAAAAAATTATTTTTTAAATTATATCTTATTAAGATATTAAATTTCTTGAATGATCTCTTGATTACTGTATTTTGTTATTTATTTATAAAAAAAAAAACAGTTTCAAAAAAAACAGATTTAATTATTCATCCAAATTCAAATTATAAAATTATAAATAATTCTTTAAATTTTAGATATATTTTGAATAAAAATAAATTTTCATCTAAAAATAAATATTATGTTTTAAGCCTATCGAGAGATAATTCCGATAAAGTAATCAATTTTTTCAAATTTTTAAAAGATTATAATAGTTTAAAAAATATTAAGAATTTAATTATTTTAGAGGCTTATTCATCAATTATGAGTTTATTCAAGTCTTACTTTCCAAAATTTAATAATGACTTATCTTATCAAAATATAAATTTAAATCTTTTCAAATATGACTTAGGGAAAAATCTTTTTTTTAAATCTATGATCTATAATTTTAAATTAAAAAACAGTCATATTAGTTCTAATTATATTATTTATCCATTTTTTGAATTTATTTTTGGCAGAATAATTTCCGAAGTTTTTACATCTCCAAAATTCAAAACAATTTCTTTTCAACACGGTTCTCTTGGTTTATTTCATAAATGGAGATTTTATAATTCTATTAACTTAATATCAGATAATGTAACTAATTTACTACCTCATTCTCTAATTTTTGAAGGTAGTTCAACATATAACTGGTATAATAAAATTAATATTAATAAGAAAATACTTAAACCTAATAGATCTTTGCTTAAAATTAATAAATATAAGGAAGATTATTCAAAAGTAATGATAATGCTTGACATGCATGATTGGGAGAATTTACTCAATAGTTTATTAACTTTTGTAGATAGTCATAAATATATATTAGTTATTAGGCCTCATCCATCTAGAGTTGAGACTGTTAGAAAGTATTTAAAAAAAAAAAATAATACTAATATAATTTTAGATTTTGAAAAAAACCTGAAACAATCAATTAATCTTTACAAACCAATATTATTTCTTATTGGTCAAAGTGGTGTAGCTACTGAATTAATTCTTAATAAGTTAAATGTAGCTATTATACTAAATTCCAATTTTCAAAACTACTCACCAGTTCTTTTTTTTAAAAATATCAAAAAGTTTTTTTTTACTAAGAATTTTAATGTTGATTTAAATAATTTTATCCAAGTTACAAATTTTAAAATTTATACCAATAGTTTATATAGTGAAGTAAAAAAGTTGATTAAATTGAATTGATTATAATTTTAATACATAATTTGAAATCTGGTGGTGCACAAAAAGTTGCTATAAATACGTTTAATGCATTAAAAAAAAAAAATATTAAAACAAAACTAGTAGTCATGAATCCTATTGGAGAGCTTAGAGATGAATTAGATATTAAAAAATCAAATGTTTATTTTTTTAAAAATAAAAGATCAAGATTTTTTATTTTTAAATTAGCTTTTTTCCTCAGAAGAAACAATAAATACATTGTTTTTTCAATGATTAGAGAAATGAATTTAGTATTAGGTATTTGTAAATTTTTAAGACTTATTGATAACAAAATTACTGGTAGGGAGGCTAATCCAATAGAAAACTGGGATAAAATTAACATATTTTTAAAACCCATATATAAAATTCTTTTGCAATTATCTTATAATTCTTTTAATTGCCTCATTTTTAATTCTAATTATACAAAAGAAAGTATTCTTAATTTTATAAATATAAAAAAAAATATTATTAAAAAAGTAATTGGTAATCCCATAAAATTTAGAGAAAATAACTATATTAATAATTCTTTTCAAAAAGATTTTATATTGACAAGTATTGGAAGATTAGAAAAACAAAAAAATCATTCTTTTATTATTGATGCTTTTAATTTAGCTTTAAAAAATAATAATAATTTATATCTACAAATAATAGGGAATGGTTCACTTAGAAATCAAATTAATGATCAAATTATAAATTTAAAACTTGAGGATAGAATTAAAATTATACCTTATACTAATGATGTTTATAAAATTTTAAGAAATACAGATTTATACATCATGGCATCATTATGGGAGGGTTTTGGTAATGTAATAGTTGAAGCATTATACATGAATTGTAGAGTTTTATCTTTAAATTCACCTGGAGGTATTGCTGAAATTTTAGAACATGGAAAGTTTGGTAAAATATTACCAATGTCATCTTCAAAAGAAACATATGCTAATTACATAATTAAGGAAATTAAAAATAAAAATAAAGTATACTCACGAAATAAAGCTTTAGAATACGATTATCTTAAAATAACAGATAGATATATAGAGCACATGAATTTATGAATTTCTAAATTTTTTAAATAAATGAATATAAAGACAAACAAAATAGTGCACATAATCACTGGTTTAAAAAGTGGAGGTGCCGAAAAGAATCTTTTCAATATTGTAATAAATGATAAATCCTTCGAACATATTGTTATTTCATTAACTAAAAATGGTTTTTATGAAAATATTTTAAAAAAGCAAAATATAGAGACGCATATATTTAATTTTAAATCTCCAATATTAATTATACCAAATATTTTTTTATTATTGTGGGTATTGTTAATAAAAAAACCAATTATTGTACAAACTTGGATGTTTCATGCTGATATTATAGGTGCTTTATTTGGAAAATTACTTTTTAAAAAGGTAATTTGGAATATAAGACATTCCAATTTTGAAAATGTAAAATTTAAATACACATTATTATTGCAAATTCATAAGTTCCTCTCCTTCATGCCCAATAAGATCATTTGTTGCGCCAATTCTATTAAAAAAACTTATATACAAAGAGGTTATAACAAAAGAAAACTACGTGTTATTTTTAATGGCGTAAATACCTATAAAATAAGAGATTTAAAAAAAATAAAGCATAATAAAAATAAAATAACAATAGGATTTGTAGGAAGATGGTCTAATCAAAAAAATTTTTTATTTCTTTTTAAAATAATCCATTATATTAAAAATTGTAAAAATAAAAATGACATTACATTTTTATTAATAGGTGAAAATTTAAATCATCAAAATAAAGATTTAATGAAACTTGTTAATCGATTTAATGCTTTTTCTCAAATCAAAATTTTCAAAAAGACAAGTAATATAGAAAATTTTTATTCCAAATGTGATTTTACATTTAATTGCAGTTTTTATGGAGAGGGTTTTCCTAATGTTTTAGCTGAGTCTCTTGCTTGTAATAAACCTTGTTTTGCTTTCAATTCCGGCGACGCTAAATTGATAGTGAATAAATATGGATTCATTTACAATACAAGAAATTATAAAACAGTATCTAACTTATTATTAAATTTCATAGAAGATTTTAATAAATATCGTAATTTAAATTCTAGAAAGTATATAATTAAAAACTTTAGTATTCAAAATATGCTATACAATTATAACTTGATATGGAATGAACAATAGAGAAATAGTATATATTATTAATGATCTTGATTATTTAATAAATCATAGATCTAGCTTATTAAATTATCTTATAAAGAAGAATATTAAGCTGAAAATTTACTCCAACAAAAGTAAATCTCAAAAAACTTATAATTTTCAAAAACACTTAATATTTAAAAGATATTTTATAAATAAAAATATTAATATTATTTATGATCTTTTTACATTTATTAATATTTTCTTAATCATTTTAAATAATTATAAAAAAAAAATACATCTATTCACTATGAAGCCCATTGTGTTAGGTCTATTAAGTTGTTTGATAATAAGAAAAAAAAATATTTTTATTTCTATTTCAGGTCTTGGAACTTTATTTTCTAAAAATAATCATAATTTTCAAAAATCTATTGTTTCTATAATTCTTAAATTTTCCCTAAAATATTTAGATGTTCATTTTTTTTTCCAACAAAATCAGGATTACAGATTCTTTAATAGATATTTTTTTTCGAGAAGGACTAAATACACAATAGTTAATGGCACCGGTGTAGATTTGTTAAGATTTAAATATGTTAATATCAAAAATTCGAACACATTATTATTTGCATCAAGATTACTAAAAGATAAAGGTATCGAAACACTAATTGATGCCTGTAAGATATTAAGTAAACAAAATGTAATATTTAATGCAATTATAGCGGGTAAATATGTTGAAAAAGATCCCAGATACCTATCTTCCAAATTATTTAAAGAAATATCCTCTATCAATAACTTTAATTGCTCCTATAAAGGAAATGTCTCTAACATAATTGATTACATTGAGTCCTCAGATATAGTAATTCTCCCAACAATTTATAATGAAGGTATTCCTAGAATTTTAATTGAGTCTGCCGCCATAGGTAGACCTATCATTGCTTCAAATAAATATGGTTGTAAGATGATAGTTAAGCATGAATTTAATGGACTTATATTAAATAAAATAAATCCTAATGAACTGGCTAATATGATTAAAAAGATTTTAAATAATAAAAATCTTAAAAAGTATTTCTCAAATAATTCTAGAAAAATTGCTGAAAAATATTTTGATGAAAATCAAGTTTTTCATCACCATGAAAAAGAATATAAATTTTGCTAATTTATTATTTCTTTTTTATCATTTTATCTTGTGTCTGCTTTTTTCAAACAAAGTTAAGTCTTTATAGTAAACAATCTATATTTATTACTTTATATATTCTCACTATTTGTTTTGTGGGTTTAAGACATAATGTTGGGGCTGATTGGTATACTTATAACTTTTATTACAATAATTGTAATAACCCTTTTATAATTTTAAATTTTTCTATTAATTCAGTTATCACGTTTATTATTTCTGAACCTATTTATCATTCAATTAATTTTTTAGCTTGTAAATTCAATTTAGGAGTACACTTAGTAAACTTTATATCTGCAATCTTAGCAATAACACCATTATTTTATATCGCCTCTAAGCAAAGAGATAAATTTTTAATTCCAGTTTTATCTTTTTCATATTTTATTGTTGTAATATGCATGGGATATACAAGACAATCTATGGCAATTGGGTTTGTTTTAATAGCAGTATATTTTTGGACAGATCAAAAATTTTATAAATATTTATTATTTTCAACCTTAGCCTTTTTGTCTCATAAATCTGCAATATTAATTTTTGGACTTACTTTAATATATACAGCAAATTATTTGATTTTATTTTCACTATTCATTATATCAATAATAGTTTTTTTATTTTTTAATCAGATAATTTTTTCAAAATTTATTACATATTATGGTCAAATGTATTCTAGTGGAACCTTAATTAGATTATTTATTAATATTATTCCTTATTTGATTGTAATTCAGTTCATGAATAAGCTTTTTAGACCTAGAGAAATTTTTATTTTAAATGCTTTCGGTATAATAAATATCATTGGAGTAATTTCATTATTATTTTACCCAATCTTGTCAACAATCATAGATAGGTTGAGTCTTTACACTATTTATTCTCAATTTTTTATATTATCAAATTTAAGTTTTATGAGTAAAAATAAAGAATATAAGATAATAAAAATAATAGTAATTTTATTATATTTTATATATTTATCAGTATGGCTTACATTTTCTAATAATGCAGGTTCATGGATACCATATGAAAATTTAATAAATAATTTTGATGATATTTAAAATGAAAAGATACTTAGGTTATTATAAATTCTTTTTAATACTTCTTTTTTTATCTTTTACATTTCTTTGCTCTGTTTTTTTATTACTCCCACAACAAACTTCAGTTCAATCTGAAATACCTGCCAAAGATGTAATTATAAATGAAATAAATGATTATAAGTATTTCCCATTTGATAAAGAAAATTTAATTGTTGAGTACAGAGATCATTTTGTTGATCAAGAATATCAAGAGGAATTATTATTAATTGAATTAAAAAAAAAAACAAATATAGAAAATATTCTCATAGATAAGAATACTAATTATAAAAGTGAATTATTTATAGATACTATGGCTAACTCATTTTACTTTGAAGATGGTATTTTATTTTTTAAATTTACTTTATTTATCGATACAGATATTAATTTAATTAACTTTGCATACACAAACTTGCTTAAAACTGGTATTAAAAAATTTAAAGAAAAAATTATGAATAGAATTAGTATTATAAATGATTCAAATAAAGAAATAAATTTCATTATCGATAGTTTAGATAATCAAGCATATATTTTGAATAGAAAAATTATAACATTAGAGGATCTTCGAGAAAATAAAAGAATATCAGAAAATTTTTACTATGAAAATTATTTTGTCTTAGATGGAGATATAAGTTTTATTAAACAAAAAATTTCAATTTTGAAAAATAAGGTATTAATAAATAATAGAATAATATCTAATTTATCTTCCTCTATAGATAGTCATAATTTTAATCCAGAGGACTATCCAACACTGTCTACATATTCTTTTGAAAAAAAATCAGTTGTTTTATTTTATGTATTATTACTATCAGTTATTGCTTCAATATTGTTAATATTACTATATGACTTGATTAAAAGAGATTTCAAAACTTAAATTTAAATGAAAATATTAATTACTGGTTCCGCAGGTTTTATCGGTTTTCATCTTATGAAATCTTTAATCATTTCGAATCACATCGTTTTTGGAGTAGATAATATTAATGATTATTATTCCTCAAAACTTAAAAAGGATAGGCTTAAACAAATTGGTTTCAATAAAGAAATTTTTAAAAATAAGTTAATAAAGTCCTCTATATCTAACAAATTATTTTTTATTAGATGTGATCTCAAAGAAGATAAAACATATAAAGTCCTTAGCAAATATAAATTTGATATTATTATTCATTTAGCTGCACAAGCTGGTGTTCAATTTTCAATAAAAAATCCCCATACATATGTTGACAACAATATTACAGCATCTATAAAATTATTTGATTTTTCAAATAGCATAAAATGTAAAAAAATAATTTATGCATCCACTTCATCAGTTTATGGATCTAACAAAAAAACTCCATTTAATGAAAAGGATAAAACATCTTCGCCTATCAGCACATATGCATCCACCAAATTAATGTGTGAAAACTTATCAAATGTTTATAATCACTTATATAATATAAAATTTGTAGGCCTAAGATTTTTTACTGTTTACGGGCCATGGGGTAGACCTGACATGGCTATTTATAAATTTATAGATCATTATTTCAAAAAAAAACCAATTACAGTTTATGAGGGTGGTAAAATGATAAGGGATTTTACATACATAGATGATATAGTTAATGGGATAAATTCAACTATAGTAAATTTCAATAAAATAAATAAAGTTCTAAAAAATCCTATTATTAATCTTGGATGCAATAATCCAATTTTATTAAATAATGTAGTCAATTTTTTAGTAAAAGACTTAAATTTAAAACTAAAAATCAAATATAAAAAAAAACTTAAAGGTGATGTTGACTCAACACTTGCAGATATATCACTAGCTAAAAAATATTTAAATTTTAATCCAATGACACAATATCAACAAGGTATTAGGAATTTATATGAGTGGTATATCAAATATAACAAAATCAAATTATAAAATAGCAATAATTGGACTAGGGTATGTAGGTTTACCTTTATTAAATTTAAGCACAAAATATTTTAATGTTGTTGGGTATGACAAAAATCCCTACAGGATCGATTCATTAAAAAAATTAAAGGATTATAATAACCAAATTGGTATTTCAGATTTAAAGAAATTAAATAAAAAAAAAATTATTTCATCAGATATAAATATTCTTAAGGGTTGTAATATCTATATTGTTACTGTGCCAACTCCTGTGAATATTAGAAATCAGCCTGATTTAAAATTAGTTAAAAATGCATTTAATACTATATTAAAATTTCTTAAAAAAGATGATCTAATAATATTAGAGTCAACTGTTTATCCAGGGGCAACGGTAGAAATATCAAAAAAAATAATTGAAAAAAATACCAATTTCATTCTTAATAAAAACTTTTATTTAGGGTATTCCCCGGAAAGAATTAACCCTGGTGATAAAAAAAATAATATTAAAAATGTTACAAAAGTAATATCAGCATCTAATAAAAAATCTCTCAATATAGTTAAAAACTTTTATTCTACTTTTATTAAGAATTTGCATGTAGCAGAAAGTATTGAGATAGCTGAGTCATCTAAAATTATTGAAAATATTCAAAGAGACGTAAATATAGCCTTAATAAATGAATTAACATTTCTATTTAAAAAAATGAATATACCTATGAAACAAATATTAGAAGCATCTAGAACTAAATGGAATTTCCTTGATTTCCGGCCTGGTTTAGTAGGTGGGCATTGTATTGGTATCGATCCATATTATTTAGCTTATCAGGCAAAAAGAATAGGGGCAAAAAGTGATTTAATTCTCGCAGGAAGAAATATTAATAATCTTATGATAAATAAAGTTTCATCTGACATTATAAAATCTATAAAAAAGACAAAATTATCTATTAATGCTAAAATACTATTTCTTGGATTGACTTTTAAGGAGAATTGCCCTGATTTCAGAAATTCAAAAAATATTATTCTATTTCAATCCTTATTAAAAAAATATAAGCATATTCATGCACACGATCCTTACTTAAATAATTCACTAAAAATTGAATACAAAGAAAATATATTAAAAAAATTAACAGATTTAAAACAATATGATTTTATTATTCTTGCTGTAAAACATAATCAGTATAAAACTTTATATAAGAAAATTAGTGATATTCCTGTTTACGATATGAAATATTTTTTTAAAAATTCAAGTTTTTACCTCTGATCAAATGAGAAATCTCATTGATATAAAAAATCTAAATCAAGATGATATCTTAGAAATTTTTGATTATTCTAAAAATTTAAATAATAAATTTTCAGATATACTTAAAAACAATAATTTAGGTCTTATTTTTGAAAAAAGTTCCACTAGAACCAGACTATCTTTTCAAGTTGCAATAAATAATTTATCAGGAAAATATATTGACATTAAATATGATGAATTAAATTTATCTAGAATAGAGTCAATTGAGGATACTTTTAAAATGTTTAATTTATATTTAGACTCAATTATTCTTAGAACCTCTGACCATAATAAATTTAAAATCCTTAAGGATAATTTTAAAAAACCAATCATTAACGCTTTATCAGATAAGTCTCACCCATGTCAGGCTATCTCTGACCTATATACTTTATTTGAACATTTTGATAGAAAAGAAAATATTGAAATCTCATGGTTTGGTGATTGTAACAACGTCTTATTTAGCCTTATTGAAATTGTTAATATATTTTCAAATATAAAACTAAATATATTTACTGATAAAAATATTTATTTTAATTTCTCCAAGACCATTTATAAATCAGCTAATATTGATTTCTTCTTTGAAATTGATGAAACGGTAATTAAATCATCTGATTGTATAATGACTGATGTATTCAATTCAATGAATGACACCACAAATAAAGAAAAACTATTAAGTAAATTTCAGGTAAATCGCAAATTAATGTCACTCTCAAAGAATGAATGTGTTTTTATGCACTGTTTACCAGCTAAAATAGGATCGGAAGTAACTCAGGAAGTAATAGATAGTGATAAATCTATAACACTCAACCAGGCCAAAAATAGGCTAACTGCACAAAGAGGTATTTTACAATGGTTAAATATTTAACCTTAATTATTCCACTTATCTTTTTGGGATGTAATTTAAATAGTCAGAATGTTGTGAAACCTGAAAAATTTGACTTCGAAAAGATATCATTTAATGCGGTTAGTAAAAATTTAGTTTTAGAAAACTTAGAAGATGAAACTGATATGAATAATATGAAAAATATCACTAAATATTGGTTTGATAATAAAATTAAGACTAATGGCTTAGATGGATCTTTGACTGTTGGTGTAAAAAATATTGATATTTCTAAATCAAAATATGAAGAATATTTTAAAATTTCAATTAATCTTGTTATAGAATTTAAAGAGGAAGGTAATAGCTCGAGTAGAATAAAGATATATAATATCAAAGCATCTGAATTTGGAGAAATTAAGGGAAGTTTTTCAATTGCTGATCAAGAAATTCTCGTCTTGAATATTATGCACCAAGCACTTAATAGCGTAAGTAAAAAGATTATTGAATTAAATTAATTTTTCCAAAATGATGGTAAGAACAAAACTAAAATAGTAAGCATTTCCAACCTTCCTAAAAACATAGTAAATATGAGAATTAGCTTAGCATAGTTTGTTAAAGAGCTATAATTTCCCTCAGGGCCAATAATTTCACCTAAACCTGGTCCAACATTAGATATAGCTGAAGCCGCTGCAGAAAAACAAGTTAGGAAATCAAGGCCACTAAAAGAAAGTAACAATGCTGATATCGCAAAGGTTATTATATATATGAAGAAAAAACTCATCACAGAGTCATAAGTAGAGTCTTTTATTTTTTTTCCATTAAATTGTTTAGCTATCACAGCATGAGGTTGTAACATTTTCTTTAAGTGGAGAGATATAAACTTAAATAATATTTGGAATCTAAATACCTTTAAGCCCCCTGTAGTCGAACCAGCACAACCTCCTATGAACATAAGAATTAGAAATAATACGGATGCATAATTACCCCAATTTTCATAGTTTTCACTTACAAAACCCGTACCTGAAATTATAGATATAGTATTAAAAGATATCGTGACAATTTTATTTATTGTAGCTCCGCTAATAAAATTTTTGGCAAAAAAATAAATGAGAGCTATCGAAATCATTAAAATCATTAAAAAAATTTTAACTTGATGATCTTTAAATGTAGCTAAGGGATTTTTAATACTTGTTTGCGCCAAAACTAAAAAAGGAAAACTTCCAAGTATCATAAATATAATTGCAATTATTAATATTGATTGGTTTTCAAAATAAGCAAAAGATGTGGTATGCGTTGAAAAACCCCCTGTAGAAATAGTACTAAAACTATGAGCTACAGAGTCAAAAATTGTCATTCCATTAGCATAGTAAAGTCCAAATAATATTATTGTTAAAAAAATATAAATAACAAAAATTTTAGAAATAACTGAAGAAATCTTTGGTAAAAATTTGTCATAGGGATCATCTCCTTCTAAGTGAAAAAGTTGCATTCCTCCTATTCTTAAAAAAGGTAGTATGAATAAAGCTATAACTACAATACCAATACCTCCAAGCCATTGAAGAAGGGCTCTCCAAATTAAAATACCTTTTGGTAGCTCATCTAAATTCCCAATTATAGTGGATCCAGTTGTAGTAATACCACTCATAGACTCAAATAAAGCATCAATTATTCCCAAATTAGATTGGGTATAAATAAAAGGCACGGAGCACAAAATGCATAAAAGCAGCCATGATAAAACAGTAATTATAAAAGCTTCTTTTGTTGAAATCTTAAGTTCAATATTTCTATTTGTAATTACTAAAGACCCACCTACTATCAGATATAAAAGAATAGGAACAGCATAGGACTGCCAAGAGCCAGTTTTATAAATTACCTCAACTACTAATGGAATAAATAACAAAAAACCAACAGCACACACAACTGTACCACCTACCAGAGCAATTGGTTTTAAATTAAACATTTAAATAATTTCTTTAATGATATTGTTTTTTATTGTAGGGACTATCCAATGAAAAAGCAGGTATGTCTATTTTTAATGGTTCCCCGTTGCTTTGAGACATAAGATAAAAACCTTGCATTATTCCGTTTGTTGTTTTTAAAGGAGTTCCACTAGTATATTCAAAACTTTCTCCAGGTTGTATAGTTGGAAACTCTCCAACAACACCCTCTCCTTGAACATTCATAATTTTGCCATTAGCGTCAATAATAACCCAATTTCTATGGTTAAGTCTCATACTAGTATTACTAGAATTTTTAATATTAACTTGATAGGCCCAAACATAATGATCTTCTTGTGGGGAAGATTGATCATCTAAAAAATATGGTGTTACGGTAACAGTTACACCTTTTGTGGTTTTAGAATACATACTTATAAATATACCTTATAAAAGAAGTATAGAGAATAATTTTGATTTTTTAAAACAAGCCTTGTATCAAGCCATTTTCATCCAACATGATAGAGTTAGCGCTAGGAACTCTTGGTAGACCAGGCATTGTCATTATTGCACCGGTAACTACTACAATAAAACCCGCACCAGCTGATAGCCTGACTTCTCTTATAGGTACTGTAAAACCTGTGGGTGCTCCCCTTAAAGTTGGATTTGTAGAAAAGCTATACTGAGTTTTAGCAATACAGACAGGAAGTTTACCATAACCGCTTTCTTCAAAGCCTTTAAGTTGATCGCTGATTGATTTATCTATAACGATATCATCAGCACGATATATTTTTTGGGCGACAGCTCTGATTTTATCTTCAAGTGAAACATCATCTTCATATGTAAATGTGAACTTTGAAGTATCACTAGACTCAGCTACTTTAACTACCTCTTCAGCAAGTGATTTAGTGCCATCGCTTCCGTTTGCCCAGTGAGAACAAAGAACAGATTTCACACCTAATTTTTCACATCCTTCACTGATCACTTTTCCTTCAGCTTCAGTGTCTAAAGTAAAACTATTAATAGCTACTATTGTTTGAAGACCAAAGGATTGAATATTTTCAATATGACGTTGAAGATTTTCAAAACCTTTTTCTACTGCATCCACATTCTCATTATTAAGATCAGCTTTTTCAACTCCACCATGTGATTTGAGAGCTCTTACTGTTGCCACTATCACAACTGCATTAGGTTTTAAACCTGCTTTACGACATTTTATGTCTAGGAATTTCTCAGCTCCAAGATCTGCTCCAAATCCCGCTTCAGTAACAACATAATCAGCTAGTTTTAAACCAGCCTGAGTAGCAATTACTGTATTACAGCCATGAGCTATATTAGCAAAAGGACCACCATGAATAATCGCTGGATTATTTTCTAAAGTCTGAACAAGATTTGGCATTAAAGCATTCTTTAATAATACGGTCATTGGGCCATCTGCTTTGACATCCCTTGCAAAAATAGGGGACCTATCTCTTTTATAAGCCACAATTATATCGCCAATTCTTTTTTGTAAATCTTTAACGCTAGTTGCAAGACAAAAAATTGCCATAATTTCACTTGCTACTGTAATGTCAAATTTATCTTCCCTTGGAAAACCATTTGAAACACCTCCTAAGTTGACGTTAACTTTTCTAAGAGCACGATCACCTAAATCAACTACTCGACCCCAAGTAATTCTTCTTTGATCAATCTCAAGTTCATTGCCCCAATAGATATGGTTATCAATAAGAGATGAAAGAAGATTATGAGCAGTAGTAATGGCATGAAAATCACCTGTGAAGTGCAGATTAATTTCTTCCATTGGAACAACTTGAGCATAACCACCACCCGCGGCTCCTCCTTTCATTCCAAAATTAGGACCAAGGCTAGGTTCTCTAAGACAAACAATAGATTTCTTTCCAATTGCATTAAGACCATCAGTTAGACCAACAGAAGTGGTAGTCTTTCCTTCCCCGGCAGGGGTAGGGCTAATAGCAGTAACAAGAATTAACTTACCATCAGGATTAGACATATTTTTTTCAATAAAATCGAAGTCAATTTTGGCGATATCATGACCGTAAGGAATTAAATTTTCCTCAGGTATATTGATTTTTGATGCTACATCACGAATATGAATTTTTTTGGCTTTTCTTGCTATATCTATGTCTGACATTAAACTAATGTTCCTT
>MDTB01209720.1_pt1 | contig 45752 bp, 49 predicted proteins | sample 811161 | NCBI WGS metagenome assembly MDTB01 (sample SAMN05326650, study PRJNA326480) | marine metagenome | isolation source: seawater | place: Mediterranean Sea | collected 2009 | reverse complement strand
TACTGTTATATCTTTATCAATCATTTTTAGAATATTTGGCACCCAACCAGCAATAGTTTCATCAACAATTAGGTTTGATTTTTTAGGAAAAGAAAGAAAAAGCTGATTAAAAAAAGCATCGGCAAATGATTCGAATGGGGTATCAACAGCAGCATATTGCCCATTTTGTGAAATAAACTTTTTATTCGAAAAATGCTGACAGATAACGTAGTGAAAATGATCGTTGGTTGAGAAACCAACAACAAAATAATGCTGATTGGTTTCAAATTCCAATAATTGTTGGTCTTGAATATTTTGCAAGCGTTGAATCTTATCGCGCAATAATGCAGCCTTTTCATAGTGCTGATTTGCGGCATGGACTTGCATTTCAGTTTTTAAAGACTCGAGGACAATTTGACTTTTTCCATCTAAAAAATCAATGCAGTTTTTAATCAGTAAATCGTAATCTGTTTTGGTATCTTTATAAATGCACGGCCCAATGCATTTCCCAATATCAAGCTTAATGCACTTTTTTTGAAGTGTTACTTCATCAATGTCTTGTTTGCAATCTCGAATAGGGAAGAAGTCATAAAGCAGTTGTTTTAGTTTTCGAGATGACCCATATGACGTATATGGTCCAAAATATTTTGCACCATCATTCTTTTTTTGACGTGTAATCATTATTTTTGGGAAAGGTTCATTGACAGTGATTTTTATGTATGGATAAGTTTTATCATCTTTCAAAAGGACATTAAATTGAGGTTGGTATTGTTTGATGAGTTGATTTTCAAGTATGAGTGCATCATGTTCAGTTTTGGTTATAATCGGTTCGATGGAATCAATGTGACGAACCATCATATTTGTTTTATAATCACTCTTTTTTACAAAGTATTGAGAGACACGTTTTTTAATATTTTTCGCTTTACCAACATAAATAATTTGCCCTTTATGGTTTAACATTTGGTAAACACCAGGGTTAGTTGGAAGGTCTTTAAGAAGTTGTTTTATACGTTCGTTTTGTTTTGAGTTCACTAAACCTAGGTTTAGTTGTCCTCGACAATCTCTTCAGTGTCTGATTCAGCAACAACGTCATCGTCATCAGTTTCTTCAGAATCATCACCATCAGATATCTCATCTGTAAGATTTTCTTCATCAGAAAGATCTTCGAGTTCATCTTCTTCTAAAATTGCCTCAAGAAGTTCAGGTTGCTCATCGGATTCATCGGATTCAATAACAATTGAAAAACTTGCAAATATATTTTTTGTAAATTGTGCTTTGCACTCATAAGTGCCAACATATTTAATATTACCTTCTTCAATAATTACATCACTCGCATTGATTTTTAATTCAGGTAACTCTTTGCGTATCATTTCATTGACAATAATAGATGGCGTGACAGAACCATAAAGTTTGCCATCTCGTGAAAGCGCCGTCATTGAAAAAGACTTTCCTTTGATTTGATCAGCTGTTTTTACAAGCTCCCCGCGCAATTCAGTCACTTCAGCCAACGCTTTATCTTTCATTTCTTCGAATCGCTTTTTATTTGCATTGTTTGCGATTAAAGCAAATCCATTTGGGATTAAATAATTTCGTGCGTAACCATCAGCAACTTCTATAATATCACCAAACGTCCCTTTTCTTTTTAAATCTTTAATTAAAATAACTTCCATAATATTGTAATCCTTATTCAGCACAATAAGGCAATAAGCCTAAATTACGTGCACGCTTAATTGCATTTGCAACAATACGTTGCTTCTTAGCACAAACACCAGTATTTCGACGTGGTAAAATTTTGCCACGATCACTAATGAATCGCTTAAGTTTTTCAACTGAATTATGATCAAGTACATTGATTTGATCAATTGTTAATGGGCATGGACGCTTTTTTCGTCGTTTAAATTTGGGGGTTTCTTTTAATGCTGTATTTTTTGCCATAATAATTTCTCCTAATGTCTAAACCAAATCAAAATTTGGTGATGAATCTTTTGCTGATGAATCTTGTTGCATATCAGTTCCTCGATCGAGCATTTGCATGCCTTCAGCAACAATTTCAGAACTGTAACGTTTTTCGCCATCTTTTTCGTATGAATCAATTTGTAGTCTACCATCAATTGCAACAAGTTTTCCCTTCTTAAGGTACTGATTGCAAATTTCAGCCAAACGTCTCCATGTAACGACACGAATAAAATCAGCACTTTGATTTTCCTGTTTAGGGATTCGATCAACTGCAATTGTAAAACGACAGAGCTGAATTCCAGAGGGGGTTAACCTAAAATCTGGGTCTCTAACTAAACGGCCAATAATAAATGCTTTATTCATAACAATATATAATATTAGAAAGGCACGTCTTCATCAAGTTCATTTTTTGACTCAGTGAATGCCTCAGAATTTTTAAAAAATTCAACTTCATCAATTGGGGCTTTAGGAATATTTTCAATCATTGGTGGGGAAGCATCAGTTTCGGCGGGAAAGTCATGCGGTTGTGAATCATTATTTGTAAAAACATCATTAAAGTTTACAACCTGTCGAGCTTCGACTTCTGTGGTCCATTTACGTTGACCGCTGGAAGCATCCTCATAGGAGTCTGTTAAAATCCGACCCTCAACGAAAATGATATCATCTTTTTGATAATTGGAAGTTTTATCTGCATTATCGCGCCATGCGGTTACTCTAATATAATCAAATCGTTGATTAGGGAGCGCTTCAACACGTGGTACAACCATTGTGAACTTTGAAATTGCATGACCAGATGTTGTCACCTTTACATCAGGTGCATCGCTTAATTTACCAGTCAATTGAATTTTGTTATAAGACGCCATTAACCTACCAATTCTGCAACGTCTGTTTCACTTAAAACACTTTCAAGGGTTGTGTTTAAACTACGAATAATGCCTTCATTAATTTTAAATTCTTTGTCGAGGCCAGCAAGTCCTTTTGTGTCAGTACTGTATTGAATTCTAGCACTAAAAGCGTTGGTATGTTTACGAAATGTATTTACTAAGTCGATGCGGCCAATAAATTCGCTTTTGTAAATTTTCCCACCAGATTTATTAATGACAGTCTCTAATTTAGTTAACAGAGCTTTCGCACTTTCTTCTCCATCTTTCGTGTCAAATAAAACCGATAAATCGTAATTTCTCATAATTCCTCCATACCCAAAAGTCTACGCTTAAGGTTTCATAAATATAGCATAAACTTTAAAAAATTAACAATCCTTAAATGTACGTCATTTTTGCAACGGAAGATATTTGTTCATCCAGATCCTTTTCGTTATGATTGAAGTGTGAGTTTATCGAAAAAAGAACGCTGGATAATGTTCAACAAAATTGCTAAAACCTATGATTTTATTAACCGATTAATTACATTTGGCTTGGACATTCGTTGGCGTAAAGCAATGATAAACTTAGTGCCTAAATCAACAAATTCAATGCTTGATATTGCATCAGGAACAATGGACGTTGCGATTGCAATGGCCAAAAGTAGGCCGCATAAGTTATCAATTATTGCATTAGACATGGCAGAAACAATGTTAGATATCGGTTTAAAAAAATGCCAAAGACTAAAAATTAAAACCATTAATAAAGTAGTAGGTGATGTTCATAAATTACCATTTGGTTCCGAAACATTTGAGGCGGCCACAGTGTCATTTGGGATACGAAACTTTGAACATTTAGATCAAGCATTTAAAGAAACCCAGCGCGTCCTAAAACGCGATGGATCATTCATTATTCTGGAAAGCTGCCAACCTCACAATTTTATTATGCGATTTTTGAATGGTATTTATTTAAATACATGGGTTCGCTTAATGGGGATTTTATTTTCTGGACATGGGGATAGTTATGGATACCTCGCCAAAAGCATTCAAACATTTTATTCTCCAACTGAATTAAAAAAGTTGTTATTTAATGCAGGGTTTAAACATGTTGAAATTCGATATTTTATGTTTCAATCGGTCCAACTGATTCATGCAACTAAATAGTGCGCTTTTAAATCAAATAAAAGAAAAAATGAATCAGCAAACAGATTCATTATTTCAAATCACATGTGCAATAAATAATGATTTTGATTGCCTTAAAGTTGCAGCTCAGTCAGACATTAACGAAATTATTTATTTCTCCAAACCTAAACAAACCATTGAATATTTAGCATTTGGGTCTTGGCGTGTTGTAAATAATAAAGAATTAAAAAGCATACTCGATGTAAATCATGCAGATATTCGTTGGTTTGGAATTAATGCCTTTTCTTTAGAATCCAAAAAAAGTACTGAATACTGGACGTTACCCAAGGTTTGGTTTGAAAAATCAAAGAATAATGTTCAATTAAATATTGTCATTGATAGTAAAAAAAATACGAAAGACGTTTGCTTAGATGGTGTATTAAAAATTTTAGAAAAGATAGATACAACAAAAAAGCCGTTTGAAGATCAGGTGTATGTTAAACAAGACCATGTTCCAGATAAGCCAAGTTGGGTCAATATGGTTAATGAAGCACAACAAAAGATACTAAAAGAAGAGCTTAAAAAAGTGGTGTTAGCGCGTCAGTCAACTTATCAATTTAAAGACAAGGTAAACCCATTTTTATTACTTAAAAAAGTCCAGGATAAAGACAATGGGGTGTATAATTTTTGCATTAAAACCTCACAAAATTACGCATTTATTGGTGGGACACCTGAACGCTTATTTGAAATTAAATCAGGTAAAATAACATCAGATGCCATTGCAGGAACATTATTTAAGCCAGAGGGGGCCGATGTAATGAAGTTGAAAAATCAGTTATTAAGCAGCAAAAAAAATATCGGGGAGCATCAACATGTTGTTGATTTTATTTCTGAACAATTGGCGACTATTTGTAAAAAAGTCAGTGTGGATCTAAACAGATCATTAATTGAGCTTAAATTTTTATTGCATCTAATCATGCATTTCGAAGGGGAATTAAAGAATGGCAGTGATTGGTTAAGTGCAATTAACGCACTTCATCCAACGCCTGCGGTTGGCGGGGTGCCAAGTCATGAAGCATTGAGTTTTATAAATCAATATGAACCCTTTGATCGGGGCTGGTATGCGGGGCCCATGGGAACCATTACCAAATCTGAAGCTCATATTGTTGTTGCCATTCGTTCAGGGGATGTGATTGATAACCGTGTGATTTTAGCAGCAGGGGCGGGCATTGTGGCCGATTCTGACGCGGATTCAGAATGGGATGAACTAAATGCCAAAATTAACTTATTTACCAGCATTTTTAAGGATCATGCATGAACCATTTAATCATTAAATTATTGGTCCACATGTTAAGAAATGGCGGTGTTACCCGTGCTTTTATTGGAGCAGGATCTCGATCGACTGCGTTAATCCAAGAATTGGATCATCAACAATTTCAAATCCACTCTTTTTTAGATGAACGGGCGGTTGGGTTCTTGGCCCTTGGGCATACGAAAGGCAGTCAAATACCCAGTTTAATTGTCACAACATCAGGATCAGCCGTGACAAATTTGTATCCAGCAATTACGGAGGCTGCAAATAGTTTTCAAAGCCTCATTGTGTTAACAGCCGACCGGCCAAAGCGGTTGCAACAAACATCAGCGAATCAAACCATCAAACAAACCCGAATATTTAATAATGTGTTGAGTGAACTTCAGTTGCCAGAAGAAGAAAGTAACAATGACACATTTTTAAATGAATTAGCTCTAGCGCTCCGAAAACAACAACTGAAGGGTGGAGTCATCCACATCAATTGCCCTCTTGAAGACCCTGTTATGCATCCTTACAAACCAAAGGCTACGTCTGAGCAGCAAATTCCATCGATTACTGATCAAGTGATTAAGTATGAATCATTTCCTCAATCACTTAAGGACCAAATACAAACGGCACAATTGGGCGTATTATGTATTGGACAAACGGAACCATTTATTGATTCATCAGAATTAATAACCATCATCAATCGATTCAATTGGCCAACCATTGTCGATGCCACCCATCATCAATTAAAAGTTTTGCCAAATGTTGCTCAGTCTGCAGATGATGCAGCGTTGGCTTTGGAAGACCAGCATCCGGATCTAATTTTGTATATAGGGGGGCCATGGGTTAGCAAAAAAATGGCGCAATACATTGAAACCAATGCCAGTAAAGTGATTCATTTAACGCAGTCTTACAAACCGGTGGCACCCATGCCAAATAATAGTATTCGTATAATGTTGAATGAGTTATTAAATTTGAACAACTTATCATCACAATGGTTAGACATTGAAAGTTTAAACAAAGTAACTCACAATCGATTGTCAGCCCTGCCAAAAACAAGTGAATTTAGCCAAGTGAAGCGATTTTTAACACGTCTGCCGGTAACCGTTGATTGTTTTATATCAAACAGTTTGCCCATACGCTATGTGGATCAGTTGGTATTACCCAACGTGAAACAATTATATTGCAATCGTGGTGCGAGTGGGATTGATGGAAATATTGCAACCATTGCAGGGCTTTGTTTGGAAGAGACCGCTGTTCCATTATTGGCCATAGTGGGTGATTTAGCCGCGCTTTATGATTTAAATGCATTTTTACTCCTCAACTCAGCAAAACGGCCATTTACAATTGTGATTCTTAATAATGGTGGTGGGTGCATTTTTGAAAAGCTGCCCATTTCCAAAACGTACCATAAATTCGATGATCATTTTAAACTCAAGCATAACAATCAATTAACGCCGATTTTAACTGGTATGGGGCTTAATTGTGAAAATGTAGATTCAATTGATCTTTTTAAAATGAGTGGTTCAAGACAAATCCTTGAACTTAGGTTAGGGAACTGATGAAAGGATTTAACAATGATGAAAAAATTTCGATTAAAGTTTAATTCCAAAAAAACTAAGCAAAAATGCGTACAGTGAATAACCCATAAACATGACAACAATCGACAGTACCATGGCCAAGGGAAAGTTAATGCCTATTTTTAAGAACATCGGTAAAATAGCGAAAAATAATAGTGAAGGTAAAACAGCCAAAAAAATGCCATTGGATAGGGAAATGATTTTTTGAATATCATTTGTATCATAGTATAACCAAATCAAAGCAAGAATGGAGACCAATGGTAGGGACGCAACAATAGCCGCAATCCATGTGACCCGTTTTGCAATTTCAGAAACACTCGCAATAATAACACTTGAAATTAGAATTTTAATTAAAAAAGGCATGAGTACATTTCAATATTACAAAATCATAGGTTTGATGTGAATATTTTTTTTAGGTTAAAAATCAAATAATAATTTCGAGGTTATGGGTTTGCAATATTAATAATTTCATAAATAATATCTTTTGCGTCAGAGACGGATTCCAAGACCGATCGCAAAAATGACCCTTCTTTTAATTGATCAAGAATCGTTGCCCAATGATTATTTTTTTTCATATCTTTCAAATAGGCTTCAAGTTCTGGACGGTCATCTTTTACAGTCTCAATAAGGCGATCAATTAATTGTTCAAGACCATCAATTGAGCCATTGGATAATTCAATAGTTACAGCTTTATCTTTTAAGTAAATTTGAACATCGCCAAAAATACCAATTCGATTATCAATCTGTACTTTTGCACGATCAAGTTGCGATTGATTTATCCGGTCTTTAAAGCTGAAACCATCAATGATGTGTTGTTTGATAACATTGGTTGCCCATTGTCGAAAATGGGTCCCACGAGCAGACTTTACACGGTAACCTACCGAAATAACCACGTCTAAATTATAGTGTGTTAGGGATCGCTGTATCGATCGCTCTCCTTCAGTTTGAACAATTAAGAAATCCTGAATGGTTGATGCTCTCTGAAGTTCATCTTCGTCATAAATGCGTTGAATATGCATGGATATATTCGGAATAGATGAATTAAAAAGTTGCGCCATTTGTTGTTGTGTCAACCAAACCGTTTCATTATCAAATTCAATATCAAATGTAATGGTTCCATCAGCCGAAGTATAGGTAGTTAGTTTGTTTTTCAGTTCATTTTTTTGAGTGACACTGAATGCTGTAAAATCAAGCAGTAATTGATCCAAGCGTTTAATTTGTAACGCTTTTTTAGTAATGTCTCGCAACGCTTGAATTCCTTTTTTTGTGAAAGCATAGGGTAAAAACCGCCGCCCACCGCGGCCTTTTTTTGAAGTCACAAACTGCAACTTCAATGTTTCCCATTCATTTGATGTTAATTGAAATAATTCTGACTCCGAAAAATGGTCGGAATGTCGTTTGATGGCTTGGTTCAATGTTTTGGTTTGAAGGTCTAGCATAGCTGCCAAATGCTGATCAAGCAAAACCGCTTGATTTCGAAGTTTAAAAATATTTTTTTTTGCATTTTGGATTGGCTTTAAGTGAATCATGGGTAGCTAATATCATATTAAACCTGGACCATGATTCAAACAAGAATTAAGCGAATTCATAACATCGCTGCGGAGTTTAAACAAAATTTCATTATTAAATAGATTTGAAATATGAAGTGCAGTAGAGATTATATAGATTCAACCCATTGATTGAATCCTTTTTTTACCGATAAAATAAAGGTAAGGGAGCTATCATGCTATTTGATTTAGATTTAATAAAAAATGTTTATAACAGTTATGAAAAAAAATATCAGCAATTGAAAAATAATGTGAAACGACCGCTCACATTATCAGAGAAAATTTTATTGCTTCATTCAAATTTTTCAAAGTTCGATGCCCCCATTCGAGGAGAGTCGTATGTCGATTTTCATCCAGATCGTGTTGCAATGCAAGACGCGACTGCTCAAATGGCAATTTTACAATTTATGCAGGCTGGACGAAAAAATGTTGCTGTACCATCAACAGTGCATTGTGACCATTTAATTCAGGCAAAAGTTGGTGCAGAAGAAGACCTTTTAACCGCCATTGATACAAATAAAGAAGTGTATGATTTCTTAGCTTCTGCATCCAATAAATATGGATTGGGATTCTGGAAGCCTGGAGCAGGCATCATTCATCAAGTTGTTTTAGAAAATTACGCATTTCCTGGCGGAATGATGATTGGAACTGACTCTCACACACCCAATGCCGGTGGCTTGGGAATGATTGCTATAGGTGTTGGGGGTGCCGATGCGGTTGATGTTATGGTGGGTATGCCGTGGGAATTAAAATATCCCAAACTTATCGGGGTAAAACTGACAGGGAAGTTATCTGCATGGGCATCTTCCAAAGATGTGATTCTAAAGTTAGCTGGGATCTTAACAGTGAAAGGTGCGACCAATGCAATTGTTGAGTATTTTGGACCTGGAACTACAGCTTTATCAGCCACAGGTAAAGGAACCATCTGCAACATGGGCGCTGAAATTGGTGCAACGACTAGTATATTTCCATATGATAAAAAAATGGCGGAGTATTTAATTATGACTGGGCGAGAAAAAGTAGCCAAGCTTGCAGATCAAGTAAAGCATATTCTATCACCTGATCCTGAGGTTGAGGCAAATCCAGGGTCCTATTATGATCAGGTCATTGAAATTGATTTGTCAACGTTGGAACCTCATATCAATGGGCCTTTTACGCCAGATCTTGCAACCCCAATTTCAAAATTTTCGCAACTTGCCAAAGAAAGCGGCTGGCCCATGGAATTGGAAGTCGGCTTAATAGGGTCTTGTACGAACTCATCTTATGAAGATATGGCCCGTTCTGCATCAATTGCAAATCAAGCGGTTGCTAAAAAATTAAAAGCTAAATCTGAATTTACGATTACACCAGGGTCTGAAATGATTCGGAAAACTGTTGAGCGCGATGGGTTATTAGCAACGTTTGATTCCATTGGAGGCACAGTGCTTGCAAATGCCTGTGGGCCGTGTATCGGCCAATGGGCGCGTCATAGTAATGATCCAAATCGTAAAAACTCGATTATTACGTCTTTTAATCGTAACTTCGCGAAACGCAATGATGGGAACCCCAATACACACTCGTTTGTAGCGTCTCCTGAAATTGTTACTGCAATGGCATTGGCCGGTCGATTAGACTTTAATCCACTTCAAGATAAACTAAAGAACAGTGAAGGAAAAGAAGTTCAACTAGAACCCCCATCTGGTGACGAGTTACCAAATAAAGGATTTGATGTCGATAATGAGGGTTACATTGCACCAGCTTCCAATGGTGAAAGTGTTGCTGTTATTGTAGATGAAGCATCCGAAAGGCTTCAGGTTTTGCGGCCCTTTTCTCAAAATAATGCCGCTGAATTTCAAGATTTAGCGCTTCTCATTAAGGCTAAAGGGAAGTGTACCACGGATCATATTTCAATGGCTGGCCCATGGTTAAAATACAGAGGGCATCTGGATAACATTTCCAATAATTTGCTTATTGGAGCGATTAATGAATTTAACGATACGGCCAATGCCGTGAAATCTCCCAACGGTGGGTATGAAGCTGTTCCGATTGTTGCCAGAACTTATAAAGCAAAAGGTGTTGGGTCTGTAGTTATAGGTGATGAGAATTATGGGGAAGGCTCTTCACGTGAACATGCAGCAATGGAACCTCGACACTTGGGGGTGAAAATGATCATCACCAAATCATTTGCACGAATACATGAAACCAATCTAAAAAAGCAAGGTGTCTTGGCGCTTACATTTAAAAATAAAGATGATTATGAGCTGATTAAAGAAGATGATCGATTTTCTGTGGACGGGTTAAAGAATTTTTCAAAAGGGTCAGCAATAACACTGATAGCAAATCACAGTGATGGAACAAAAAGCAAAATTCAATGTTTGCATTCGTATAACAATGCACAAGTGGAATGGTTTAAGAAAGGATCCGCTTTAAACGTTCTAAAACAAACCCAAGCTTAATATTGCCACAAATTTCATACTCACTTATAATTTGAGTATGAAATATTTAGTTTTAATGTTTTTAGTAGGTTTTACATTTGCAGCAGATGCGTCTCGCCTTAAGGAATCCGTATCATTTAATTTAAGTTTGCCAAAATTTGAACAGTATGTACCGTTTACTGTAATTGTTCCCCAAAGTTTTCGTGGGCAGTTTGTTCGATTTGTCCATCCTTTTAATGGTAAAAGTGCGGTTGCTAAAGTCGTCAAGCGTGAGGGGGAAGCTTACAAAACAAATCCAGATTTAGCCGAGGCAATTGGTGTAAAAACAAGCATTGCACGCGTTTTTATTGAGGAAGTATACTAAATTTAATGACACCAAAATTAAGGTTTGCGCCTTCTCCTACAGGAAATTTGCACATCGGGAGTGCAAGAACGGCAATATTTAACTGGGTGTGGGCAAAGGCATTAAATGCGACGTTAGTTCTAAGAATTGAAGACACAGATTCAGAGCGATCCAAAAAAGCATTTGAAGATAATATTATGGATGGTTTAAATTGGCTTGGTATTCAATTTGACGAATCACCGGATCTCCCCAAAGGAAAAATGAAATACCGGCAATCCGAAAGAATTGAAAATAACACATATACAAAATATATCAATCAACTTATTGAGTCTGGGGATGCGTATTATTGTTTTGAAACCGATGAAGAATTGAGGGTTGAAAGAAAAGCTGCTGATGATGCAGGTATTCCTTACATGTACTCCAGAAGGAGTTTGCAGTTTACTCCAGAACAAGTTCAAGAGAAATTAGCGGATCGTACCCCCTATACAATTCGTTTTAAAGTGCCAAGTGACCAACAGATTGTAGTTAAGGATGCGGTTCGAGGCGACATTTCATTTGAGTCAAATTTAATTTCTGATTTCATTATTGTAAAATCAGATGGTAATCCTACGTATAATTTTGTAGTTGTTGCAGATGATTATGATATGGGGATTACACATGTAGTAAGAGGTGAAGATCATATTTCAAATACACCCAAACAATTAATGATTTATGCGGCATTTGGTTGGGACTTTCCACAATATGCTCACTTGCCAATTATTTTAGGAACGGATCGATCCAAGCTATCAAAAAGGCATGGTGCAAAATCAGTGTCTGAATTTCGTGATGATGGGTTTTTATCTCATGCATTAATAAATTATTTATCTCTTTTAGGTTGGTCACCACCCGATGAAAAAGAAATACTTTCTTTAAATGAATTAATAGATCTTTTTGATGTTACTCGTATTAATAAAGCGGGTGCTGTATTTGATATTGTTAAATTAACTTGGATGAATAAACAATATTTAAGTGTTTTATCTGATGCTGAGTTTTTGAGTTTGGTGCAACCTTTTTTATCAGATGAAAAATCATCAATCAAAAATTGTGAGAAAAAAATTCAAACGGTTCGAGATAATGTCGAAGTTTTTGGGCGCATTAATCACTATTTGGAAGTTTATGAAAAAACTGATCAAACATGGTTTGCAGACTACGCAAAATTATCTCATTCTGAAATGGATATTAAAGTAGTTCAATATGCTTACAGTGAAATGATTCAATTAGAAAATTGGAATGCAGAAATTGTAAAAGATCTAATTGAAAAAACAATGAATGCGTTAAGTGTTGGAAAAGGAAAAGTAATGAAGCCCTTTCGTAAATCCATGACAGGTGAAGACTCCGGACCTAATTTAGTCGATTGTCTCGCATTGTTTCCGCTGGAAAGGTTATTAAAACGTTTGCAAATGGTACTTGAGCATGCCAATTCGTCGTCATCCTCCTGAACTGAAATCCATATTGCCTCAACGTGTTGCGGCATCCCATAAGGGCAGTTATGGTCATTTATTAATCATTGCTGGATCAGACAAATACACCGGTGCTGCAGCGTTAATGGTTGAAGCCGCACTACGAGTAGGCGTTGGGATTGTATATGTTGTTGCGACAAATTTTACGGCTGAAGTCATTCGGACACGCAGTCCAGAAGCCGTTGTAATTCCAGTGAGTGATTTTAACACAATGGCAATCAAAACTATTGCATCAACCATTGAGAAATTTAAAATTTCAGCAATTGGTATTGGCCCGGGTCTTGGTGAGTTTGAGTCAGAACGGGAGTTTTATGATGGTATCACAAATATAATACAATCAACCAACGTTCCCGTTTTAGTAGATGCAGATGCGTTAGCACCAATTTATGAAAGAATGAAACGATTTTCCATTCAAAAATCAAATCAAGTAATATTTACACCGCATCCCAAAGAGTTTTTAAGAATGATAAAGTCAGAATCCTTCACAAGCATTGAAAAGGCTGTTATGAATGCGGCATCTAAAATTGAACAAGTTATTGTTTATAAATCACATCAATCATTTGTTGCTGACCAGGCAAATTGCTGGTATTCAACGTCAGGGAATGCGGCATTGGCAACCGCGGGTTCTGGCGATGTACTGGCCGGTATTATTTCAGGCTGTCTAGCCCAAGGGATATCTGGGTTTAAAGCCGCCCAATTTAGTGTTTATCTGCATGGGTTAATTGGAGAAATCGTAAGTAACGATCTCGGTTTACATTCACTGCTTGCACGAGATTTATGTGATAATATTGCCAAAGGTTTGTTAGAATTAGAGCGTTATTATGAATAATCAAGAACGTTTAAATGCATTTAAAAAAATAAGTATCCACAATCGTCTGGATCCTTTTTTTGAAGAAGATATTGAATGTTACTATGAAGATCCTGAAGAATTTTCGTTGGTGTTAAAACGGTCAAAAACTGAATTGTCTTTATATGGTGCAGAACACGTAAACCTAAGACAGTCTTTTTTTAATGACCTTTCGATTGATCAGAGACGCCAATTATTTCTTTCAAAAGTTAAATCAGCCAATGTATACGAATGGGTCATGACGCAATTAAAAATTAAATTTAGTGATATTCTAGATGTCATCGACATTGGAAAAGGGCGTAGTATCTATAAAATTTGTTTAAAAAATAAAGCATTTGTAATAAAAGAAAAGAACAATAACAGTCAGTTTATATTTAATCAAGTCGCTGAAAAGTTTCAAATGCCAGCACCTAAAAGTTTCTTTTTGGAGTCCACAGATAAGTTTTGGGAATTAACAGAGTTTTTAGATGATCAAGAGGTTTTTCACGAAAAGAAAGAAGCCTTGGTTGGAATTTGTGCAAAATCTGCGGCGTTTGGAGATTTTATTGAGCTCGGTGATCGACACTTTGAAAATTACATTTCAAGAGATCATGATTTAGTCGCAATAGATGTAACACACTTGATGGATGATGATAACGAGCATTGGACTAAAAAATATGTGGCTGGTGGCTTATATGAGGTGTGTATTTTACAATATTATGTCAATGATTTGCCCAGCTTTAAATATAACGTAGAAACATTTTTTAATGCGTATTTTAATCATGCAACACGTCTCTTCGAATTAAAAAAAGAAATTAAGCCGTCTGAAAAAATATTAAAGCAGATTAAAAAACATTGGGTTGATTTAAATCAGTTTATTCAGCATATGCATCATATTTATAATGAATCATTAGTGGAAATGTTTGATCGAATCTGCTATAAATCCCTTTTGGAAACATTGGTCCAAAAAAATATTGAGCTTGAAGAATATCCAGAGCTTAAGATGTATTATCTCGCTGATCAAGGCCGTATTTCAACATTTTTTAGATCGGAAGAGTTATCAAGAAATGCATTTGAACAGATTGAAAAGTTAGCCTTGGATCACTTAGGGGTAACTGCTCAATATTTTGCTGATTATGACCAAGCACTCTTACCATTTAAAGAATGCTTAGATAACTACCTGAGCAACATATCCTTAGTCAGTTAAATTAAAAAATGTTTTTGACGGATCACAAATTTTTGCTGACGAATCATGTCGAAAATATTGGTATCGTCACTTTCGAAAGCCTTGATGATATCCTCAGATAAATGTAAATTTTTTGCATAATGTCTCCTTTATTTTTGGGTATAGCGATAGGTATTGGCAAAACATAAGAAAATAAAACATCGAAAATAATTAATGCTTTTATATTTAGTGATAATTAGGGTAATTTTGAATGTTGTGATAATTGAATTGCTAAAGCGACATGGCTTCGTTTAATAATTGTTGCGCTATAACAGTCCGCAATGGTTAAACTTAATTTGGTGAGGCGGTGTCGTGCTCGATATGATGTTTGATTACAAAATTGATCAAGCAGATGACGCGCATTTTTTTCAAATTGTGCGATTTCAAATAAAATGTCATGGGAAATCATCTGATTTGAACAACCGTTCGGATTCCGTTTAATCGCAGCTTCTTTTGCATTCCTGATCATATTTTCCATCTCGTTATGAGAAATATAAGTGTCATTATGTTTAGGTTGAGATAAAATTAAACAAATCCCAAATCGATCAAGCAATGGTTTAGACAAGCGCTCCCAATAGCGTTTGAGTTGATTTGGGCGACATTTGCAAATCACATCTGGTGAATCGTAGTGCCCACAATGACAAGGATTCATGGCAGCAATGAGTAAAAATTTCGCTGGAAAAATAGTGGTGTTTCCAGCACGGGATATTTTAATTTGAGCACTTTCCAAAGGTTCTCTTAATGTATCTAAAATGTGACGTTGATATTCACCAAGCTCATCTAAAAACAAAATGCCATGATTTGCTAAGCTAATTTCACCAGGCTTTGGCGGATTTTGACCACCAATCATACCAGGGTACGTAATCGTATGATGAGGATTTTGGAACGGTGGCTGGTTTGAATAATAAGGGTCTGTATCAATCAAGGACTGAATGCAATAGTTTTCAATGGCTTCAGTACGATTTAATGGTGGTTGTATGCACTGTAAGTGATTAATGAGTAGTGTCTTTCCAATTCCCGGAGGGCCAATAAATAATAATGGCAATTGCCCGGAGATTGAAAAAACACACGCTAACTTTGCAAGATAATGGCCAACAATAGAATCAAAGTTCAGTCGTTGTTTTGATGAGGTAGGAGGGAGTTTAGAATATGAAACAGTTTTTACAGGTTGGTCATGCAGCAATGATAAATCTTGAAGTGTTTCAACAACTTTATACTGAATGCCACAAAGGTGTGAAATATCGGTCACATTTTTTTTAGGAATAACGAAAATAGTTGTCTCTTCATATAAATGAATCATAGGCAAGATCAATCGAACGGGTTCAATCGATCCATTTAGTGAAAGTGATCCAATGAAACAATATGTTTCTTTGAGTATCACTTGTTTTGTGATTACAAGCAAACCAACAGCAATTGCCAATTCAACACAAGGGCTTTTTTTGGAAATATCAATAGGTGCTAAATTTATAGTGTAAGCCATTGCAGGCAAATCAAAACCGGCTAATCGTAATGCGGATTTAATTCTAGGCTTCGACTCTTTGATAACTGTATCCGGTAATCCAATAATTGTTTCTTGTGGCAAACCCGTCGTAGCACTAACTTCAACGTGAATTTTTATGGACGTAAATCCAATCAAGCTTGCTGAGTAAATTAAACAGTACATTTTCCCCTCCCGAATATTAATTTAACATGAAAAAAAAGAATTGCAAGATTACGAAAATGCAAATAAATCTTGTAGAATTAGAAAAAACATCTTATATTATTTGAAATATTTATCATGAAAAAAATTAATAAATTAAAACTGAAAAACAATTTTAGCTTGAAGTTTGCAGGTGAACCTCGTTTGTCTGTTAAACGGGTAAAGGCCATAAAAAACGTCGGTATTTGTCCGTTGTCTTATAACTTCTTGAAAGCAAAGTTAGTCGTTAAAAAAGGCGATAGAATTCAACGCGGAGACGCGCTTTTTTTCGATAAAAAAAATCCGCAAGTTTACTTTCATTCTCCTGTTTCAGGTATTATCGAAGAGATTAAATATGGGCCTCAAAGACGTTTGGATTTAATTGAAATAAAGCAGACCAATGAAAAAGCGACATTATTTAATGATTTGAAATTAAATGATGTTGATTCAGTTCAGTTTAAATCAGCATTACTTGAAAGAGGTTTGTGGAATGGTTTTATTGAATTGCCGTTTTATAATATTCCTGAGCCATCAAAAAATCCACCGGCAATAGTGGTTCCGCTGTCTCATTCAGAGCCTTTTCAACCGAAGCTAAGTACTGCAATTGATGAGTATGAAAAGGATATTATTGAAGGTATTCAATGGTTAAAAAAATTATGTCCTGAAATTCGGTTATTCGTAGACGCAGATGAACAAATTAATTTAGATAATATTAGCGAGCATTCAATGATAACTCGCGTTTCTGGTGATTTTGCAGCAACCAGTGCTGGATCTGTCGCTTATCATTTGAAAACATCTGTTGAAGATAACAATGCTTGGATATGCAATTGGCAACATCTAGTCAAAATTGCAAGAACCCTAAAAACGAACGAATACTATAATGAAACCTTAATTTGCATTGGTGGAAATCAAACAGATATTAATCAACACTATATTGTCACTGAAGGGATTTCATTTGAAGAAGTTTTCTCAATTGAAAATCAAAGTGATCGTGTCATTTGTGGCGGGCTATTTACTGGATTACATATTTTTAATCCTGAATACCTTCCAATTGGTACAACGTCCATTAATATTATTGATAATAATCCTCAAACGGAGTTTCTTTCTTTTTTACAGCCAGGTGTAGAAAAACCATCATATTCTACGGCATATTTAAGTGGCGTAATCTCTAAATTAATACCAAACTATCGTACCAAAACATCGACGGCAGTCAATGGGAGTGATCGTGACTGTGTAAGTTGTGGGTACTGCGAATTGGTTTGTCCAGTCAATACAACCCCACAAACGTTGTTGAGAAATTCTAAAATTAATGATGTTGAAGAAAGCATGCGTATTGGATTGCTCGATTGCTCTGGTTGTGGTGCTTGTACGTACGTCTGCCCATCAAAAATTGACTTAGCTTCAACATTTATAGATATGAAAAACCAACTTTTTAAGGAGCTTAATGCATAATGATTTGGTTATATAAAAGAATTAAAAAATACGAACATTTATTTGAAAAAGGTGGAAAGTTTGAAACGTTTTATCCGATTTATGAAGCGGCATTAACAATTCATTTTAGCCCTACAAATACGACAAAAAAGGGTGCGCATGTACGTGACGGTTTAGATACAAAACGGTTTATGATACTGGTTGTCATTGCTTTAACTCCTTGTATAATTTTTGGTATGTTTAATGCTGGCTATCAAGCCATTTTAGCAGCGGGTCAAACACCCACGTTAATTGATGCCATGATCAAAGGGACCATAATTTTTATGCCAATTCTTCTAACGTCATATGCTATTGGAGGTTTTTGGGAAGTTTTTTTTGCAATCGTACGAAAACATGAAATTAATGAAGGTTTTTTAGTTAGTGGGCTTTTATTTCCATTGACGCTACCACCGGCCATTCCGCTTTGGCAAGTAGCTCTTGGAATTTCTTTTGGAATTGTTATAGGAAAAGAGATTTTTGGAGGTACTGGTAAAAACTTTTTAAATCCAGCGCTAACCGCTCGAGCATTTGTTTATTTTTCATACCCTGCATATTTGTCAGGCGATGTTTGGACCAAGTTTATGGCCAATGGCCCTGTTGCATCTTACACGTCTGCAACACCGCTAGGAATAGCCGCTAACGCTGCCCAGCCAATGAATGTCGTAAGTGCAATTGAAAATGCGGGTTATTCCATTTGGAGTTGTATAATTGGTTTAATACCAGGGAGTATTGGTGAAACCTCTGTTATTTGTGTTTTGTTAGGAGCGGCCCTTCTTATTGGAACGGGTGTCGGCAGTTGGCGCACGATGCTTTCGGCTGTCGTTGGTGGCGTATTTATGGCAACCATATTTAATATCTTTGCAAGTGATTCAACCATCCCATTTCTTGGTTTAAATGCCCTTTGGCATATGGTGATTGGCTCATTTGCATTTGGTGTTGTTTTTATGGCAACCGATCCTGTATCATCCCCCGATTTAAATTTATCAAAAATAATTTATGGTTTTTTTATTGGGGTATTAACAATTATAATCCGAACAATTAATCCAGCATATCCAGAAGGTGTAATGTTGGCTATTTTATTAATGAATGTTTTTGCGCCAATCATCGATTACTATGTAACTGAATTTAAAGTTAAGAAAAGGATTCCAAATGTTATCTGAACGTCCATTTTTATTCGCAGCAGGTTTATGCCTAGCATGTAGTTTCTTGTTAACGTTTACAGCTTCAACACTTAAACCAATCCAAATGCTAAACCAAAAAGTAGATAAACAAAAAAATATTTTAAAAGTTCTAAAAGTAACCGAGCCGAACATTAAGTATACAAACGACGAGGTGGAAGCACTTTATGGAAAATATATACAAAACAAATGGATTAGTGAATCTGGAGATTTAGTAAATGAAGAAACAGATGCTCCAATTTTTATATATGTTAAAGATGGGCAAGTTGATGCTTATGCGATACCAATTTCAGGTTACGGCTTATGGAGTACCCTCTATGGTTATTTTTCAGTGAATGGTGATGGAACAACGGTTCGCGGTATCACATTTTATGAACACGGAGAAACGCCTGGTCTGGGTGCAGAAGTTGAAGCAAAATGGTTCCAAGATAATTTTATCGGTAAAAAGATTGCAACAACTGATGGTGAATTCCGCTCTGTAGGAATTGTTAGAGGTAAAGTTGATAATGTTGTGAATGAGTCTGAAAAACCATATTACGTTGACGGCATTTCAGGTGCAACGGTAACAAGTAATGGTGTAAATAGTTTTTTAAAAGAGGCATTGCTTCGCTATGAATCATTTTCAAAACGTTTAAGAGCAAAGGAAAGTGTTATTTGACCATGTGGAAAAAAATCAAAAAATCAAAAGAGTATAAAGTTTTTATGGCACCTTTAACCATTGAAAACCCAGTTTCTGTATTGGTATTGGGTATTTGTTCTGCATTAGCCGTAACGATTCAACTTAAACCATCAGTTGTTATGGTATTGGCAATGACTTTTGTATTAACCATGTCGAATGTTACGGTATCTTTTTTACGAAATGTTATTCCCAAAAACATTCGAATTATTGTTGAATTGACGGTTATCGCATCAATGGTGATTTTAGCAGATCAGTTTTTAAAGGCGTTCATTTTTGATGTAAGTAAACAATTATCTGTTTTTGTCGGTTTAATTATTACCAATTGTATCATTATGGGACGCGCAGAAGCATTTGCGCTTGGAAATAACCCTTGGTTGTCCATGTGGGATGGCTTAGGTAATGGTCTTGGTTACGGTATGATTCTAATAGTTGTTGGTGCAATGCGTGAATTATTTGGGGCTGGAAAATTATGGGGGATTCAAGTCGTACCACAATTTATTTATGATTTAGGATATGTAGATTTAGGGTTAATGGTTTATGCACCAGCTGCTTTCATTGCCATAGGTTTATTTACTTGGATTCAAAACGAATTAATTATGAGGTCGAAGAAATAATATGATTGAATTAGTAAATATTGCACTGAAATCAATTTTTATGGAAAACATGCTTCTCGCATTGTTTTTAGGAATGTGTTCGTTTTTAGCGTGTTCTAAAAATGTTAAAACAGCATTTGGGCTTGGAATGGCCGTCATTTTTGTAATGACAATAACAATTCCAATCAATTGGGCAATCAATAGTTTTTTCTTAAAAGAAGGAGCCCTTGCCTGGTTGGGACTTGAGAATGTTGATTTAAGTTTCTTAATTTTTATAACATTTATTGCAACCATTGCGGCCACTGTACAATCTGTTGAAATGTTAATGGAAAAGTTTATCCCAGGGTTATATGCTTCTCTTGGAATATTTCTGCCATTAATTGCTGTAAATTGTTCCATTCTTGGCGGAAGTCTATTCATGGAACAACGGGGATATAATTTTGTTGAAGCTACTGTATTTGGTGTGAGTTCTGGTGTTGGTTGGCTTTTAGCAATTTTAGCGATGGCATCGATTCAAGAAAAACTTAAGTATGCAAGCATTCCAAAAGGTCTTGAAGGTTTTGGGATTAACATGATTATTACAGGTTTAATTGCACTAACATTTATGTCATTTTCGGGGATTGCTTTATGATTTACATTGCAAGCATTTCTGTTTTTTCAGGCGTTATTATTGGCTTGGTCAGTATTCTTTCACTTTTAGAAAAAAAAGTAATTGGTGGTGGTGATTGCCAGGTTCTAATAAATGGCGATGAAGAAAAAAGCCCAACAGTATCAAGCGGAACAAATTTATTATCAGCGCTTGCAAATGAGAAAATATTTATTCCATCAGCTTGTGGTGGCGGTGGATCTTGTGGCATGTGCAAAGTACAAATCACAGAAGGTGGGGGCGATGTATTACCCACGGAATTGCCTCATTTAACGCGTAAAGAGCGTGGCGAGTGTGTTCGTTTAAGTTGCCAATTAAAAGTTAAAAATGACATGAAAATTCAAATTCCAGACGAAGTTTTTTCTGTTAAGAAATTCGAGTGTACGGTTTTATCCAATAATAATGTTGCAACATTCATTAAAGATTTAACCATTCAATTACCAGAAGGGTTAGATATGGATTTCAGAGCCGGTGGTTATATTCAGATTGATATTCCAGAATTCGAAAATCTACAATATTCAGGGTTTGAAGTTGAAAGTGAATTTAGAGATGAGTGGGATAAATACAACTTATTTAAATTAACGTGCAGTAACGATGAAGAAACTTTTCGGGCATACTCTATGGCGAATTATCCAGAAGAAAAAGGATTGATTAAACTGAATGTGCGCGTTGCAACTCCACCGCCTGGAAAAGATGTAAATCCTGGCATTGGTAGTTCTTATATATTTAATTTAAAACCTGGTGATAAAGTAATGATTTCAGGACCTTATGGTGAATTTTATGCAAAAGAAACAGAGCGTGAAATGTGCTTTATTGGTGGTGGTGCTGGTATGGCGCCAATGAGAAGTCATATTTTTGATCAATTAAAACGAATTAAATCTGATCGTAAAATGACTTTTTGGTATGGTGCACGTTCCAAACGAGAAATGTTCTATGATGATGAATTTAAAGAATTAGAAAAGAAAAATGAAAATTTTTCTTACAATGTCGCTCTCTCTGATCCTCAACCGGAAGACAATTGGGATAGTTACGTTGGTTTTATTCATCAGGTGTTATTAGAAGAGTATTTGAATAAGCACGAAGATCCAACAGAGATTGAATTTTACATTTGTGGCCCGCCCATGATGTTAACAGCCATGAGAGACATGCTTCATGACATTGGAGTAGAGCCTGACATGGTTGCTTATGATGATTTCGGTTCTTAGATTTAAATATTTATTTACGGTTATTTTTTTAACCATTGGAATCACTTTATGGTTGTCATATCCGCGTTATTATCAGTTCAATGGACCTGTGTTTGGGACGTATTACAAAATAATTGTAGTTGCACCAAAATACGCATTTAATGAAAAAAAGACAAACGAATCCATTCAATTGTATTTAAAAAACTTTGATAAAATATTCTCAACCTATCGAGATGATTCAGAGATTATGAAACTTAATCAAGCAGATATTGGTCATCCAGTTCAATTGGACCCAAAATTAGTGGCTATTATTTCATTATCTAAAACGTTGCAAAATCGTCTTGGTCCAGTTTGGGATCCCACAATTGTTCCGATTAGTCAAAAATATGGTTTTAAAACGACTTCATTAACTAAGACTTTAAAAGTTGGGCTTAATTATTTATCCATTATAAATGAAACGCAAGTTAAGAAATTAGAGCACATTGCGCTTGACCTTTCTTCAATTGCTAAAGGTGTTGCAGTGGATGGGCTATCAAGTCAGTTAAATGAGATGAATATTGTTGGTTCATATGTGGATATTGGCGGCGAAATAAAGACGACTGGAACCAAAACAGGTAAAAAACCTTGGGGCATTGGCATTCAATCTCCATCCAAACCAAAAGCGTTGGCAAATGTTATTTATGCATCAAATGTAGCCATAGCGACGTCCGGTAACTATTTAAATTACAATAATATTGATGGGCAGAAGGTCGGGCATATTCTTGATCCAGTTCAAAAAAGGCCAGTTGATCATAGCTTGCTTTCCGTTTCTATTTTATCTAATCATTGCTCTGAAGCGGATGCAATTGCAACTGGCGTTTATGTGATGGGGCCAGATAAAGCGCAAATTTGGTTAAAAAATAACCCAGATATTCCGGCCTTATTAATTTTGAATAAGGATGATAAGGAATCTCTTATTTATGTTAATGGTTTTGATCGATTTCTTAATCTTGCAAATAATTCTTTCTTTTGATTTTACTAAACTTTGTAAATGTCAGTGCCATATCCAAAGCTTCATTTTCTGGAGTAGCAACAGGGCATATACCTGCTGCTTTTGATGCACATTCATTGGTGTCATGGTTTGGAACGTTACCACATTCAGAACTAATTTCTTTGCGGCCAAAAAATAGGATGCCAATACCGATGCCGGTAAAGCATAAACCAACAATACCAAGTGTTAATAAGTAGGCCATGATAAATCATTCATCAACTTTTGAGTTTGTTGATACGGAGAGCCTTGTCCGTTTCTTCGAATTTGTCGACGCTTTCGTGGCGCAGACATGGGTTTTTGCTGAATTCCTTTCATATTAGGATTCACCTTTGTTTTTTTTCTTCGCTGATCCAAATAAAATCCAATCCCTAGCGATACAGTGTCACCATCAAAATTTAGGTTCGATCCATTAACTTTGTTTTTTCCATAATTTGCTCTATATTCAGCATTTACATAAGACATTCGATCCATTAAATAAATAATCCCCCCATTTAAGTAAGTTCCAACATAATGATTGCCAAGTAATGTTGGTGTATTAATAAGCGCAAACCCCGCGCCAAGGGTTAATTTAAAAGGCAATCGATTGAGCTTGAAGGTCTGTTTTATACCAGCAAATGGTAAAGAAATTAGCGTAACATCTGAGTTTCCATAACTGGCTTGCATAAAGCTTAGGCCCAGTTCTAGACCAAGGCCTTGGCCCCATGTGCGTTCAAGTGAAATTGAGTAGTCGGCCACTCGAGATAATGCATCATTCTTTGTTGTTCCAACACTTAATTTAACAGCTGATTTTCCATAACATATAAAAGATACGAGTAGTAAAACAATAATAATTCTCATAAAGCCTCCTTTTTTAATTTTACTAGAATATTGTTTATTGAAAAAGGATATAAAAACAGTGTGTATTACATTATATAGATAAAATATTGTATTTTAAACTGAATATAAAAACACCGTAGTCAATGGATGACTGAAACGTATTGTCAGGTTGATACTGTTCAGGCATTTTTTCTGTACTAATATTATCCAATCGGTAGGTATTATTAAGTTTAGGAAAAAACCCAGTAGAAATAATCAGTGCATCCGATAATTGGTGTGACAATCCGATATAGAACCCTTCAATTGTTGCCTTATTCAAACTTGCATAAGCAAGCGTGCCATCTGATTTTATGATTAAGTATCCTAATTTAATCCACAAATTGTCAGAAATAGAGGTTTTTAAATCGATTTGGCCATAATAAGATTCTGTATTAGATGATGTAAATGCCAAAGATCCGGACATATCATTTTCGGAAAAACGGCTCATGCCAGCTGAGATTTCAAGAAATTTCCATTGAATAAATCCTGATAACCAGCTTGAAATAGTACTAGAGGGATTAATACGAGATTTCGGTAAAGGGAGATGGTTGGCTGCGACACCTAAAAATAATTGCGGTGAAATATCTGTTTCGGCTAATTCATTTGATGTTGGTTCTAAACTTAAAATATTAATCGTTGGAATAAAAATGGGAAGGGCTTCTTCATCATTGGTTTCAATTGTAACGATTTCATTTTTAGTTGCAATCTGTGGTTGAGTAACAATGGTTTTTTTAGCCATATTTGTGGGCTTTTTTTTCTTTTTTGGTGCCTGAGTGTTTTTTACATTATAAGTTACCACGCGCGAGGAAATATTATTAGATTCCAATCTTTTTGATAGCTTTATCAGTGATTGTTTACCTAAGTTATCTTCACCAAACGTAAAAGAGAAAAAAGTAAACAATAAAAGAAATAAGAGCTTAATCATTGATTAACGATGCTCTTTGAATCGAATTATTTTGAATTTTAGAAAGTGCTTCCAAAACATCAACGTTGTTAGGGTCCAGAACAAGTGCGGTTTGCCAATGTTTTTTAGCTTGTGAAAATTGGTTTAATTTAAAAAAACAATTTCCTGCTCTTATATGGGCAAGTGCAAATGTTGGGTATTTCTTTAACACAGATAAATATTCTTGAAGGGCTTTTTTATAATCTGATTCATAATATGAAAGCAGGCCTTTTTCCATTAAAATATAAGCCTCTATATCAATATCGACAGGTGGAACAGGTTTTGGTTTTTCTTTTTTTCTAAAAAATGGATTTGAAATTCGTAGGCCAAATACAGATGTTGGGTAAAAATAGTCACCATTAATATCTGGAATTGTCCCTGTAATATTCGTTCCAATTGTAAAAGTAATATCGCGATTAATAGCAACTTCACCACCAACATAAATTTGATTTTTATTGGGTGAATACTCTAAAAATCCGCGATTTCCATTGTATATATATTCAATTAAACTACGATGATAAAATGCTTGCCCATCACCACGAGGCCCCGAACTGATATAGAAATTGAAATGGTTATTAAGCCTTACCTTATGTGTTATATAATAGGATTGTAGATAATCAGTAAATGTTGAGCTTTGAAGTGATGTTTGTGGTAGTCCTAAATTAACAATGCCAATCTGTAATGTTGCTTTTAACCAAAGGACAGGAAAACCTTCATAAATTTGAGCATAAAGATTATGACTAGTCCAAGCAAATGAATCGCCAGCACTTAACTGTACAGGATAGATATTAAATCCATACCCAATATTATCAAATCGATAATTAACACCATAAAAGCTGATGCTTGGCACTTGTTGTCCAGTTTGTGCAATTCCCATAGATGCAATCGATCCAAAAAATTCAAAGGTTTCTTTTGGTGTCGATTTATATTGTAGCTCAACAAATGGAAATGCCATTATTGTGAAAATATACAGGAATAAGATGATTTTTTTCATGAATCTGCTCCTAATGAATATGGAAATATGATATAAAAATTTCCCCGTGATGAATTGTTATATAGCAACGAAAAGTTTGATACGAGGAGTTCCGATGAGAATTCTGCAAGTTGATCAATATTTATACTTGTTGGTGCATTGGATGTTGTAACTGATCGATTTTCAGAGTGATAGAATTTCGAAATCATTTCAGATAGTTTATAACAACAAAACTCACCAATAAGGCCTGATTTTTTTTGAATATGTTGTAATTCCTGATCATCAGATAATCCCACAGATAATAATGACAATGAGTGCCGAAAAGAGGAGTGATACAAAATATAAGATGAATATTTATTTGTATCAAATGGAAATGTTGTATACTGGTTGAGATCAATTGTTTTTAAGTTTGACTCAATATCTTGAAATGAATACAAACGGTTCAGTTGAATCGTATATTGATCCATGTTCCATAATATAGTTAAATCATGATTGAGTTCTCGAGTTAGTTTTAATTGGCTTTGATAAATTTGATGATAAATTTCTTTATTCATAGGAAACTCCTTTTAAAGGTTTAATATAAATTTGAACTCTGCGGTTTTTACGATGATCAATAGAAGATTTTGCATTTTTTTCAATTGGACGTGTTTCACCAAATCCGCGACAACTCAATTGGTTACCAGGTATTCCAAATGATTCCAATGCATCTGTAACTTCCGCAGCTCGCATTGCAGATAAATGCCAATTGGATTGAAACTTATCATTATTTATAGGCGTACTATCGGAATGTCCTTCAATGATAATTTGATATGGGTGACTTTTTAAAACGTCCGCAAGTTGTTTTAAATAAGGCTTTCCTGATTCAAGTAAACGTGCTGATCCTGGAAGAAATAGCAGGGATTGATCCAATGACAAGCGAATAGACTCATTGGGAAGAAGGTTTTGATGCAATGTTTTTGACATCGTTGACCAAGGGTCAGCAACATTTTCAATGGTTACGTTTGAAATATTATTTTTTGAAAGCAATTCAACTTGAAACTTTGAACTGATTTGTTCGGAAACAATATCAAGTTCTGATGAATTAAAGTTGGATATCGTTGTTAAATAGATAAAAAAGATTAGCAGTAACGTAACAATGTCGGTAAATGACACGAAAAAACTTTGGTTCTCTTCAAGAAAGAATAAGTCATTATTGTTCATTTTTTCGTTCCTTTTGGGTTAAAAAAAGCATCATTTTTTCACGAACAATAACTGACGATTCATTTTTAGCAACTGCTAAAATCCCAACTTTTAACATTTCCCGTTGAAAAGACTCTTCGATACTATAAGCTCTTAATCGTCCAGCAATAGGGCTAAAAATAAAGTTAGCCATTAAGATTCCATAAAAAGTGGAAACAAGTGCAATGGACATCCCTTGCCCAATCATACTGGGGTCTTTTAAATTTGCAAGTAATTGAACTAATCCGATGGTGGTTCCAAGTAATCCAAATGCAGGTGCATATTTTGCCATTTGTTCAAATAAAATGATGCCTTGCAAATGGCGTTTTTGAATGTAACTTATATTAAGAGAAAGTACTTTTTCAAGCTCAGTAAATTCGATTTGATCAACAAGTAATTGAAGCCCTGTTTTTAAAAAATGATCTGGGCAAGAATTAACATTCGTAATAATGGACTGAACACCATTGGTTCGAATTGATTTTGAGATATTAATCAAGTAGTCAATATCGTTACTATAGTTATATTTTTTAAAACTAAACAAAACTTTTAGTCGCGACCATATTCGAACCACTTGTGTAACAGGGAAGTGAATTAGAGTCGCAGCAAATGTACAGCCAATAACCAAGAAGAGTGCATCAAAGTTAACAAATAATAAAGTGAATGATTCTATGCCAATCGACGAAATTAATAAAAAAGATATAAAAATAGAACCAATTAGAATCGTAATATCCATTTATGAATCGACCTTTTTAAATGTTTGAATATCAGGGATGATTTGATCAGATTGAAGTTTGCGAAGTTGTTTTATGAAATTATTTGAAATATCAATGGTATCTTTTTCCGATAATGGGTTTGATTTTAGCTGATCAATTTCCTCTGAAATAATATTAAATTGACGCGACGTTAGACAATCTTTCATTAATTGAATCCGTATATAACTTGGAATGATTGAAAGTATACGGGCAAGTGTTTCTGAAGATTTTATTGAGGATAATATAACTTGCTGGAATTTTGCAGGGTAATATTGAATATCTTCAATATCCAACAAATTATCCTCAATAATATTCCATGAAATATCTGCTGGGATTATAGACTTCAATGTATTTTTATTTGAGTTTGGCAACAATTCTAATATTTCAGCAATATCTTTTGATTGTTTGATGTTGGTTTTTTTAGGTCTCAATTTTAGTTTTTGTATTTTTTCAAAGTAAAACTGTGAGAGTTCATTTAAAAAAGATGGATTATCAATATTAATTTTTGTGTAATACATCAGCCCTTTTTTTGCTAAATCATTTGGGATTTTGGAAAGAATTTCAGCAAATTCTTCTTTTCCCATCATGTGACAAAGTAGCCCAACAAAATAATCCGGTTCATTTGGAATAAGCTCGATCAAAGCATCAATAGAAGCGGAATCAAGAAACGACCGTTTTTGTTGACTCAATACACGATTGTCTTTATTTTTTTCAGATTGTTTTTGTTGCAAATGCTCTTTAAAGGATTCATTTGGAAATAACATGGTTTTTTCAACTGTAAGGTCATGATACTCTTCAAGAACAGTTTGAACTTGATCCTTTTCATAAAGGGGGCATTCTTTCAGTCGACCTAAAATTTCTTGACTATGGTGATTTGGAATTTGTTCAATAATCGTGGTGAATAAGCTTGGGTTTCGATCGTTGATATAGCTCAAAAGTACGATGCATTTATCTAAAGATGTTAACTTATTTTTGTGCATAATGTTGCTCCATCCAATATTCAACAATTTCGTGTGTTTGTTGAGTATCTCCTTCAATCGTTTTAATGACTTTTTTATTTAAAGGAATAACAGCTTCGTCAATGTTTTTTTCACTAAGTAAAGCTTCCGGGTGCGGTATGGATGAGGGGGGCTTTCGCGCTTCTTTTAAACGCCTCAGTAAAAGGATAAGTTGAACGGCGCCATAAAGTACAATTCCGATCACAAGTAATATTAAACCAATTCGAATATTTTTTTTCATAAACGTATCGGTAAAAATAGCTTTAGCAAGTTTGATGTAGGGCGGTGTGAAATCAATTAATTTGGCTTCAATTATTAATTGGTCGCCACGTTCTTCTTTAAGTGGAATAATTTGTTGAATACGTGACTTGATCATTTCAATAGTTAGGTCTCTTTCAGACAATGTTTCTAAATTAACAATAAATAAAATATGGATTCGCTCTAAACCATGCTTTGGTTTAATAACTTCTATTTTATTTTCATCATAATAAATTTCTTCGATGATCTCTCGATGGGATTCATTTTTTTCTTGAAGTGATCGTTCTTTTTGAGTGATTTGTTGGGACACTTCATATTGTCGAGTCGTACTTATAACGTCATTCATTCCTGGTAACGTTTCATTATTCTTTTTAATTTTTATTTCAGGTGTTTGCGTTCGGTTACTTTCTGATGAGTTTTGAACCGTCTCTTTTTCGTATAAAATACTTTTAGGTGTTCTTACATATTGAAGTGAACGTTCCTCTTTGTGCCTTAAAAAAACAGTTGAGTTTACATAATATTCATTTGGACCAATTAAAATATCAAATAACGTTGTAATCTTTTGATTGTATACCCGCTCATATTCATTTTCAGGAGTTGAATAAGACTTTTTTTGAGATAGGTACCCAAATCCGACTAAAAATATAAGCCCTAAAATAAAACCTAATGTAATAAATCGCTTAATAATTGAAATCATATTTTTCTCCTTTATTTAAAATCCACCACCATTAAAAAATGGATCTTCAGTAATAATTTCACTATCACCAGTACCAGGAGTACTAGCGGAATCATCAGAGCCAGGGGTGCTGGAGGAATCATCGGTACCAGGAGTGCTGGAAGCATCATCAGATCCACCAGAGCTAGATGAGCCGTCTGAACTGGAAGCGTCATCAGAACCGCCAGAGCTAGATGAGCCGTCTGAACTGGAAGCATCATCAGATCCACCAGAGCTAGATGAGCCGTCTGAACTGGAAGCATCATCAGATCCACCAGCGCTCGATGAACCACCTGAACTGGAAGCATCGTCAGAACCACCAGAACTCGATGAGCCGTCTGAACTGGAAGCATCATCAGAGCCCCCAATTCCAGAAGCGCCACCCGAACTGGAAGAATCATCAGAACCCCCAGAACTCGATGAGCCACCTGAACTGGAAGAATCATCAGAACCCCCAATTCCAGAAGTGCCACCCGAACTGGAAGAATCATCCGTATCAGGAGGAGTGGTGGAAGCATCATCGGTATCGGGAAGAGTGGTGGAAGCATCATCGGTATCGGGAAGACCTGAAGAATCATCTGAGTCAGGGGGACTCGACTCGTCCGCTGTATCAGAATCTGTACTTGTATCTGTCTGTAGCGGTAAAAGGATCGGCATATCATCTGGTGAATTTACTTGATCTTGACTGTTGTCTTCAAGAATATTATTTTTTGTAGTTATTTCAGAATCCGTCGATGTTATGGTTTCAGTATTAGCATCATACTTGGTTTTAATTTCTAATTTTTCTGATTCAGATGTTGAGTTTTTATAATCTAACGTCAATTGATTATTTTCATTAATTAAATCTTTCTTTTTCTCATAGAGGGTTGTAATTTCGTCTCTAATTGAGGAATAGTACGATTCATCTACATAGATTGATGAGATTGAAGCATTGGAATTTTCAAATAGATTCGAATTTAAATTAGCGCAAGATAAAAAGTTTAATGAAATTAAACCATATATAATTATTTGATTCTTTAAAATGTACTTTCTCATAATAAGTTATCGCATAATTTTAAATAAAATTTCATGAGCAGATCCATTACTTGATTATCTTTGCAAAATTAAATCAATATGCCAATCATACTTTAGGATGATTTTTATAAAATCAACTTTTTATTAAAGATTGATCGTTTTTTAGCTCTTCTATTTTTTTAAGGGGCCGATCCAATTGATTGGTTCTAGTACTCGTTAAGTGCTCAAATTCTTTTTGAGCATCATCCAAACGTTTACCTATTTTATCCATACTAACTTTATATTTCTCCCACTGATCTTGAAAATTGGTTAAAATACCCATCATTTCCTTGGCTTTATTTTCGACTGCAAAGTGATCAACAGATTGACGAATAATGGCCAACATTGCATACAATGTTATCGGAGAGCAAAGTACAACTTTTTGTTTTAAAGAGAAATCGATCAATTCAGGGTCATTATCGTGCATAAACTGATAAATTTGTTCATTGGGTATAAAAATCATGACATAGTCCACGGTATCATTTCCAATGTATTGACGATTGGTCATGGTTTTAATGTGAGTTCGAACGTCTTTAATAAATTGTTTTCTCTTATTATCTTTTTCGATTTCATTCGGCTCATTTAGAAACGATATATAATTGTTTAATGGAAACTTTACGTCCATATTCACTTTTTTATCTTTCGGTAAAAAAAACGTGAAATCTGGAATTCCATTGTCTTGTGCCGTTTGTTTAACATAGTTAATCCCCTCAATAAATCCGGAAAACCGCAAAACATCTTCAGCCATACGCTCACCCCATTGGCCACGAGTTTTTGAATTAGCAAGGGCTTCTTTTAAGTCACTTGTGGTTTGCATAAGTTGCTGGGTGGTATGACGGTGTTGCTGCAAATAGCCAGCCATTTCACCAAATCGTTTTTGATGATTTGACTCAATGGTAGTTAAGCCAGTTTTTACTTGCTCAATTTCTTTTTTAACTGTTGAAAGGGTTTGATCAATGAGTGCTTTTTTATGCTCCAAGCCTTGCTCATGTTGTTTTGATTGCCCATTGAAGCGTTCATGAGCAAGTTGAAAAAATTGTTCTTGAGTTTTTTGTAAGCTATTTTGTGAAAGCTTATCAAACAAATCAACCATCTCATTTTGCCGATCTTTTTGAGTGTTTTTTAAAATAAAATAAATTAAAAGCCCAATAAGAAGTCCGGTTAAAAGCCCAATAAAAAAATAAATCATACAATAAGTGTATCAGGTTGCTATTATTTGCGCATTAGTGATCGTGAATGGTTAACTACTACCATTTGAGATGATGATCGACAGTTAAATTAAATAAGTCTGAATTATTAAAATCATACCAAAGGCGTATTGGTAAATGGTGCAAATTTTGGCAGGATAGAGGTAACGAAAGGAGAAACAATGACGCATCTAATTTTTGGTATGAATAGTATTTCATTTATTACTGGAGTGATGGTTCTTGGCATGTTGAGTTTACTAAGAATGAAGTTTAAAGAAAAGAGTATTGAGCGCTACATGTATTTGCATCTTAACGTATTACTTTTAGTCATGAATTTTGTCTATAAGAGCTACATCCCATTAAATGACTTTGGCATTGGCCATATTGAGACAGGGATAACCCGAATGATTGAGCTTGGTTTGTTTTTTACGATTCCATATTTTATTCAATCATTAGTCAAAGATCAAAATTTAAAGTATCGATGGTTTTTTTCGATACTCGGAATAACTTGGACCGTAATGAAGTATGCCATCGATTTTGCAATGGCACAGAATATCATTTACACACAGTACTATTATTTGCTTATCTCTTATTTGGATTTTGTTTTATTAATGCCTATTGTTTATTTTATTTATAAAGCGATTCAAATTGGAAAAAATATGGATGAGCGAATTGAAATAAAAAAGATCGCCACTCAAATGGTGGTCATTATCATTGCGTTTATGCCTGGAATAATTGCAGATTTAGGGTGGTTTCAGTTGAAAATTATAGCCGCTGTTCTTCCGTCTGGTTTTTATTTTACGAGTTTATTTTTCATTGTCTTAAATAGTTTGATCATCATGACCGGCGTTAAATATATGATTCAACCAATTCATTCAACGGTTTATTTTAGAAACCAGTGCAATAAGTATAACTTGACCGAGAGAGAAGAAGATATTGCGTCTTTATTATTAAATGGACTTAGTAATTCTGCCATATCAAGCCAATTATTTATCGAATTATCAACCGTAAAAAAACATCTTCAAAACATTTACAAAAAAACAAACACAAGTCAGCGGTTTGAGCTGATCCAAAAATTTAGAGGAATCGAGGTATAAAATGAAAAAAATAATCATATTAATATGTTTAGTTTTGGGACTTCAGGGGTGTCAAATGCTACGCTTAAAGGAATTTCAAGATCAATTAAAAGAACCAAGAACTTTTCTAAACTTTAAACAAAATATTGTTTCAATGAATCACCCAGTTCTTGAGCCATTAGATGTCTTAAGAATAAACAATCAAACCGAACCAACAAAAAAGCAGGTAATAAATAACAAAGAAATTTGGACGTATGAATTCGATAAAAAAAATGGGTCAGAGAATTTAGCAATGGAGCTTGTGTTTTTAAATAATAAATTAATAAAAATTAAATACCCTTTGCAATTGGCGCAGTTGTTTGAAAGCTATTTAATTTCCAAGGCTTTTGAATCTGTTTCAAAAGGAACTTATTTAAAAAAACACAACACCATTGTTCCAGGAAATGTGGGAAAAATAGATAAATTAAAGTTACCCTCACAAGCCATTGTTAAAAAACGTTTAGGAAAACCATCTTCAATAAACTCAACAAATACAGATGGAGAACTAAGCTATGTGTATCGAGTGGTCGGCTCTGATAAAAAAATGGTCATGAGTTTTAAATTTTCCAAAGAAAAACTAATTCAAATTAGTGGTAATTTATTCGGTCCTCACATTGCTTTTGGATTTAAGCATGATAACTAGTGAGCGCCAATAATCTTTACGAGGACCCGTTTCTTTCGTTTACCATCGAACTCCCCATAAAAAATTTGTTCCCAAGGGCCAAAGTCGAGTTGGCCCTTGGTGATAGCAACCACAACTTCACGACCCATAATGGTGCGTTTTAAGTGTGCATCAGCGTTATCTTCATAACCATTATGCTCATATTGTTCATATGGTTTCTCAGGAGCTAACTTTTCCAGCCATCGTTCAAAATCACGATGCAACCCTGATTCATCATCATTAATAAATACAGAGGCAGATATATGCATAGCATTTACTAGAACAAGACCTTCATTGATATTGCTTTTTTTTACACAGTCCTCGACTTGTTTTGTAATGTTTAAAAGCTCTCGACGATTGGTTGTCTCAAACCATAATTCTTCCCGAAAACTAATCATAAGGTTAGATTACCGATCGATCTTCAATAATGCAAGATTGATGAATATTATAAAATAAACTGAAAGTATTGAATTTATACCGACGATAATGATTAAAAAATAAAGAGGTTATATGGATGGAATTAAGAAGATTATTACATGAGCACACAGAAAATGCCGGTAGTAGAAATGGTAGAGAAATGGATAACAATGGTCTTTTTAGAAATTTACTTTCTTCTGATTTTACATGTGATGATATTAGCGCGTTAGCAATATTTATTCGAAAAAAGGGGTGGGATGAAACCTTATTTTTAACTGGGTTAAATCATATAAGGAACTTAAATTCAAACGCATACGTTAACCCAATTGTTTATAAAAAGAACAGTATTCAGCTGTTTGGTTTCAAATACAAAAAACATGGCAATGTTGAAGGTTTTTATGAGTCAAGGTTGAGTTTTTTGGGAAGCAGTAAAGGGTTTATACAGAAAAGGATGTTAGATTGTTATAACGTTATTTATAGAGGTGAATGGGACAAAGTCCCCAATGGCACAGGGTCTATTACTTATGGAATTGGTGATTATGCCAAAGGGGTTTTTAATAATGGTACAATGATTCAGGGTGAAATTCATTTTAAAGAAACTGATGAATACCGTTTCTTTAGAAGTCAAAAGTTTATTCAAAAAGGAAATGAAAGCTATATAGGTGATCTAAAAGCATCAAATTATTTTGGGTATGAGTTGTTTCATGGTCAGGGATCTTATTCGTTCAAAAATGGCGATTTATTTGAAGGTCAATGGCAAAATCATCTGCCCAATGGTGAAGGAAGGCTTACCCTTAAAACAGGCCAAATATTTGATGGCATTTGGAAGGATGGTGTTTTTCAAAATGATCAAACCATATTTTTTAACCGAAATCCAAAACCATATGTTGATAGTCAAAGACATGACCGAAATATAGGCCTTATACGTTTGTCCCCAGAAGATTATAAATGGAATAAACAAAGTGAAAGTTTTCAAATAATATAAAGCAAATGTTTAATTTTTTTATAAAATAAAGTGCAATATGATTATTATTTCAAGCAATCTGCTGCAGCATTCTCGTATGGATTTTCCCCTGCAGCAATTTTATACCCCATGCAATCACCCATCCAAGTGCCAGTATTTTTATCACCATCAAAATTTCGAACGCCTCCATTTGATGTGCTAATTTTATCTACAAAGTCAGTCATTATTGTAGGCGTAAAAAGCGCTGGTGCTTGCATGGCACTGTTTTTAATTAGATTAAAATGAATATGATGACCAGTCCCAACGGTGGCATCAGTACTAAGGTACATATATGCAATAACATCACCTTTTTTTACAATATCACCATCACTAACCGTAATGTAATCAGAATAAAAACTCTCATTTCCTGGATCAATCATAGGTTCAATACTGTAGCTCATGGCGATGGTTTCTCCACTAGAAGAAGCAAATTCAATAATAATTCCATACCGATAATGAGTTTTCTCTGGGTTTGTGACTTCATAATAACGATCTATTTTTGAAACTTTTCCATCAGCAAAAGCGTAAATTTTAGGGTAATCTATAACGGCTGTTCCATTGGGATATGGGGGGCTTTCACCAGAGTTGTTTTGGAAATGAACATGTGCGCCCGTATGTGGATTAGAGCATGCTTCACCACGATACATATGTCCATCTGCTACAACATCCATGTCTACGATAAACTGATTCGATCGGCTAGTATTAAATGTTGAAATATCGGGGTAAGTGCTGGATGATGAGGGTGCTGAACTCGTTGAGCAACCAACAAATGCTGTTAAAAAAAGTAATTTAAAAATGACATGCATTAATATTATTTTAAAAAAAAATAAAAAAAATATCATAATTCTTTCTTGACCAATCCATTCGCAGGAAATATTTTGGCATTATGAACTGGGTGGGGATCCTATATATTAATAAATCAAAGTTTTATTTGAATGGCCGATTAATCGCATCAACAATTAAAGATTTTCATAACATTTGCTGCTTTAGAAAACTACCTCAAAAAATGCTGGTATTTACAACAGTTGCATTGGGCCAAAAAGAGCCATTGTGGTTGCAACAAATGAATCAATTTTTTTCTAGTATTATTTATTATCAATTTAAATCATATCTTTATGTGCATCGGCAAAGAAAAAAATATTGGTTGAGTGTCACAATTGGTTTTTTTGCTGGGGTTCTGAGCGTTCTAATCCAAACATCATACTTACCAACATTAAATTTAAAGCAGGTGAAAGTGATCTCATTTTCCCAGGTTCAGTTGGTTTCATTAAAAATTAGAAAGATTTGTGGTAGCCATCCCTGCATCAATCGATTAACGATATTTCCTGATTGTTTTTTTATTGAGTTGAACCATGTAAAAGATCGGTCAGGGTGCAAAAAATTAAAAAAAGGAGTATTCAAATGTTCAAACGATTCATAATATACGGCGGACTGATATCATGTTGCATTATATTTTTTATTCATAAAGACCTAACAAATAAAAAAAAAATGATGAATAAACAAACAATTGAACCTTGTCGTTTTTTGCAACAATTAGAGTTTAATGAAATTCATCAGACTGAATTGAAAAACGTTTTAAATACAAACTGTCAAAAGCAATTACTGAGCATTTCGTTTGACCATCAATCTATGGGGTCAAAACTTGTTTTTCTTGACCAATGAAACAACAGTGTTTGATTATTTTCATCATTTTTTTTGGGTGTAAAGGAGTTGCCATAGAGTCCCCAATTTTAGGGTACTCCCCACAACAAAAAAGACCACTTAAACAATTTAAATTGTTGTACTTAAAATATGCATCTACGCAAGATGTATTTCCCATGTTGCGTGCGATATGTTCCGATTGCCAGTGGGTAATTTCTCATGCGGATCAATCCATAGGGTTAGCTGCAAATAAAGAAGACTGGGAGGTATTTAAGCCTGCAATCCAATCATTAGATCGAAAACGAAAGCAAGTAAAACTTAATGTTGACGTTATAGAAATAAATAACATTTACTCAAAACGCTATCAGCAATTGTTTTCTAAGTTAACCCAGCCGTTGGTTCTTAATCAATCAGTAACGAAGTTAATTCAACTAATGATCAGTTCAGGAAACGCTAGTATTTTGTCATCACCACGAGTGGTAGGGCGGTCTGGAAAAGAAGTCTCGCTTAAAGTTGGCGATCAAGTGCCATATAAAACAGTCATACAGAATACGACATCTACGCAAACAAGCATTCAATATATTCAATCAGGAGTTGAGTTAAAGATTACGCCGTTTATTCACTACGACCAACAAATTGATTTAAATATTGACTTAACATACAAAGCGGTTACCGGTTATCGAATTGAAAATGAGATTGAAATGCCCATCATTGCAACCAGAAGGTCACTCGTAAATTTACAAGTAACTGCAAATTCAACCATTGTATTTGCTGGGCTCCTAGATCAAACAAATCATGAAAGTATTGAAAAAGTGCCAATATTAGCAGATCTTCCATTTATTGGGGAATTATTTAAAAAGAAAATAATAAAAAAAAGAACGTCAGATCTTATTTATAAGATTCGTGCAAGCATTATCAATTAGGACGTCATTTCTATTGTTTTGTTGTAAGTTCATTAAAATGCGTGAATAATGGACAAAAGCAATGATCGATTTAATTATTAAAAAACCACAAAACTTAAAAAATGATATTTTGTCAGGAATTACAGTAGCTTTAGCATTGGTTCCTGAAGCCATTGCATTTGCTTTTGTTGCGCATGTTGATCCTACGGTTGGACTATATGCGGCATTTATGATGGGGCTGATAACAGCTATTTTTGGCGGGCGTCCAGGGATGATTTCTGGGGCAACAGGTGCGGTAGCAGTTATTTTTGCACCATTGGTCATTCATCAAACAAAAGTGAGTGGCATGGAATCTGCATTGGAATATTTATTTTTAGCAGTTATTTTAATGGGACTAATTCAATTGGCATTTGGTATTTTTCGATTTGGCAAGTTTGTTCGATTAATTCCCCACCCAGTGATGCTGGGATTTGTTAATGGATTGGCGATTATTATATTTAAAGCCCAATTTGGCCAATTTATGATGGATGGTAAATTATTACCTTTCATTCCGTTAATGATTATGGGCGGCTTAGTACTCATTACCATGCTCACGATCCAGTTTCTACCAAATCTAACAACAGCTGTTCCAGCAACATTGGTTGCAATTATTGCGGTCTCATTAACCGCTGAGTTTTTGATTTCAAGAGGTGTAGAAATCTACACTGTGATCGATTTTGTTAAAAATATGGACCCTTTAAAAACAACATTAAAAGCATCTCTGCCAACATTTCAACTACCGATATTCTCTTGGGAAGCAATTGCAACAGTTCTGCCATATTCAGTCTTAGCTGCGGCTGTCGGGTTGATTGAATCGTTAATGACATTAATTTTAGTAGATGAGTTGACCGACACCAGAGGGCGAGGGAATAAGGAAAGTATTGGGCAGGGAATAGCAAACGTTATAAATGGTTTTTTTGGTGGTATGGGGGGGTGTGCCATGATTGGTCAAAGTATGATTAATATACGTGGCGGCGGAAGAGGCCGCTTATCTGGCATTACAGCCGCGCTAACCTTACTATTTTTTATTTTATTCGCAGCCCCGTTAATTGAGCGAATTCCATTAGCCGCTTTGGTTGGTGTCATGTTTATGGTTTCAATTGCAACATTTGAATGGTCGAGTTTTCGTATTATAAATAAAATTCCACGTTCAGATGCATTTGTAATCATTATCGTTTCTTTAATTACAGTTATGGTTGATTTAGCTATTGCAGTACTGGTTGGCGTTATTGTATCGGCTCTGGTTTTTGCTTGGGAGCAAGGGAAAAAAGTCTCGTTTAAAACAAATGAAACAAATCCTGGTATTAAAGTTTATAAATTAAAAGGGGCACTATTTTTTGGCTCGGTTCAATCATTTAAAGATATTTTTAACTTTCAAGATGATCCAAAAGATATTGTGATTGATTTTAAAACATTTCGAGTTTTCGACTTCTCAGGTATTGAAGCGATTCAAAATATTGCAGAACGATATGCGAAGCAAAATAAAAAGTTGCATTTATTAAACTTAAGCAAAGAGTGTTCTCAATTATTAGGTGAGATTGAAAATGTTGTTGAGGTGAGCATTATCAAAGATTTAAAGTGGCATATTGCAAATGATACGTTTGCATAAAACAATTTGTATGATTTCTTAAAATTAAATGTTTAAAATTTTTTCTTTTAGGGAATGCTTCCAATGTATTCACTAATTTGGAGGTTTTATGTCGCATTCAATGGTTCGGTTACTCTTGTTGCCAATAAAGAAATATAAAAATGTGCCTTGGTCACACAATTCAATAAGGACAAATCCATCTCTTCATGACTGATCCAGTCGGTTTGGTATTATCAGGTGGTGGTGCCAGAACAGCCTTTCAAGTTGGCGTTCTTAAAGCAATTAGTCAGTGGATGGAGACAGATGAACTTCCGTTTAAAGTCGTGACTGGCGCAAGTGCAGGCTCAATTAATGCTGCATATTTGGCCGCTAATGCAGATCAATTTAAGTTTGCTGTTCAGCAATTAACAAATATGTGGGGAACATTAACATCCAAACAAGTGTATTCATCCGAGATCTTGTCCATTAATCATTTCAAAACATTAATGAATGTTTTCAATAAAATGCGCAAGGGAATGAAAAGCACAAATAGTGTATTAACAGCACTCCCTCTTGCAAAGTTATTAAAAGATCAAATTGATTTTGATCGAATCGAGCATTGCTTAGAAAAAAAATACCTGAACAGTCTTGCGGTTACAGCAACCAGTTTTCAAAACTCAATGTCAACAACATTTGTGCAATCAAATGAAAATATTTTTTGGGAACGGGTCCGACGAACTGGCGTTGAAGAGCGAATAAAAGTTAAACATTTAATGGCATCAACGGCAATTCCGTTTTTATTTCCGCCAGTTAAGATAAATAATGAGTTTTATGGCGATGGCAGTCTAAGAAATTTTGCTCCATTAAGTCCCGCCATTCGTTGTGGCGCGAAGTCGTTAATTGTTGTTGGTATTCGAGAAATTGAAGACAGTAAATTGGTTGAAAAAAAACAGCTCTCCTTTGGGGATATCTTTTCAAAAATTTTAAATACGATTTTATTTGATTCTTTAGACGTTGATAATGAGCGATTAACTCGAATCAATCAAACAATAAAAAACACAGGGAAAAAATCACGTTTAAAAAATATTGATACCATTATCATCCGTCCTTCCGTAGACTTTAGAGAAATGGTCAAAGAGTTTGATTATGAAACACCTCTAATACTAAATAAATTATTGCGTTTACTTGGATCAAAAAATAATGGGGATTTAAAAAGTTATTTGATGTTTGAGCCTGGATATTTAAATGCACTTATTGATCAGGGATACAAAGATGCGCATGCATATAAAGCCAGGATAATTGAAACATTAAATAAAAAAGCTCTCGAGTAGGGGGGGGACAATCCTCGAGAGCTTTAATAAGCACTTATAGCGCTTATATTATAATAATAAAAACTTACAAAATTGACAATGGTCATCAAAAAGTTCGGTCGACGATAATAAAAGATTCGGAGTATAGTTAAGTAATGATTGATATATTAACACCAATTTTAAATGAAGTGACACGAATTGGTGAAATGGCATATGAGAAATATAGAACTGACGTTCAAGTAACATTAAAGCCGGATCAAACACCTGTGACCAATGTTGATCATATGATTCATGATGAATTGTCAATTGTTCTTGAAGATGCATTTCCTGATGTTCCTATTATTTCTGAAGAGGGGCGTATTCCATCTTATGAGGAGCGCCAGAAAATGCCCAACTATTGGGCACTTGATCCTCTCGATGGAACACTTGATTTTATAAATGAAACGGATGAATTCGTGATTTCACTTGGGTATGTCAGTAATTTTTCTCCAACGATGGGGATTTTACATCACCCAGTATCAGGCAAGTCTTGGGTTGCCATACAAAATCGTGGCGTATTTATTCAACATCATGGAGGCGAAATTCAACCATTAGTTACAAATCCATCCTCAAAAGATTATATTATTTTAGTGAGTGCGTATCGAAATGATGAGGATTTATGCAATATCATTGTTCGACAACGTGAGCGAGAATTAAATCAAACTGTCAAGCTTAAATCGGTGGGGTCTGCATTAAAGTTCGGGTATTTAGCGGAAGGTATTGCACATGAGTATTTGCGATTTAATACCATGAAAGAGTGGGATTTTGCAGCCGGACATTGCATTGTTAATGAAGCAGGGTTTGAAGTAAGTACCATTGACCCTAAAGAAAAAGTTGAATATGGAACAAAAAGCATGGCGATCCCACCAATATCAATTCGAAAATTAAAGTAACAAGCGTTGAGTTATAATATTATTTTAAATTTGATTCGCCGAGCTGGCCACATGCTGCAACAACATCTTGTCCTTTTGAGTAGCGAATTGTTGTTTTGATTTTTTGTTTTTCTAGCCATGTTTTAAATTGAATTAATTTAGCATTAGGAATTGGCTTGAATGGTATTTTAGGGTGTGGGTTTAAATTTATTAAATTAACTTTTGCATTCAAATAAGTCGCTAAATTTGCCAACTGCTTTGCCGACTCTTCCGAATCATTTACACCAAGAAGTAAGGTGTATTCTAATGTTAATTTTCGATTGTGTTTTTTTGAATATTGATGAAGTGCTTGTGAAACCTGCATGATGGGATTTCGTTTTTCTATGGGCATAATTGTTTCACGAATTGCAGGATTTGCAGCACCAACCGAGAAGGCTAAATTCAGATGGATATCTTCGTTTATCAGCTGCTGAATACCTGCAAGGTACCCTGATGTGGATACAGTTATGTGCCGTTTACTTAAGTTAAATCCCCAATCTGATTGCAGCCAATCCAGTGCGGGAAGGACAGATTTTAAATTAAGGAGAGGTTCTCCCATGCCCATAAACACAACATGCGTTATGAGATGGCCTTTTGATTTTATAATGGCTAGTTGGGCAACAATTTCAGAGACTGATAAATTTTTTTTTAATCCAGACACGCCAGTTAAGCAAAATTTGCAATCCACGGGGCAGCCGGCTTGTGAGGAGATACAAAGTGTTTCATATCCTTTTTCTTGAATAGCAACAGCTTCTATAAACACATGTGGCGATATTTCAAAAATATATTTCGTAGCTGAGCCATCGCTTTCTGCTACTTTTTCACACGAGGTAAATGGATCAATCACCAAGTAGTCATTTAAAATGCGTTGATTTTTCTTTGAAATATTACTCATTTTTGAGTAATCAAGTGTCTTTTTATCAACCACCCATTGATGAACTTGTGACAATGTGTAGGCTGGCAACCCATGTTCAATAGACCATGATTTGAATTGATTTTTTGTAAGTTCAAAAAAAAATGTTTTTTCACTCATGAGTTCAAAATAAGCATTCAAAAGCCTTGCGTCAAGACTAAATTGCGAAGATAATTAAAAAAAGGTGGTATCTATGAAAGTTTTTTCTTTAATTATTTTATTAACATTTAGCCTTTGGGCAGAGTCTTTACAAGATATTAATAACAAAGCAAACACATCAAGTACAGCCACTTCTACAACCTCCTCGTCGTCATCTTACACTTACAATGAGCGAGGTGGGTACAACACAGAGGTTCATATTATTGGATCTGAAAAAAAGTTTGATCGCGTTCGTTTCTCCAAGCGTATGCTAGCAACATGGACGGCATTATTTGTTGAAGCTCAAACATTGGATTTAATTTCACAGTTAAAAGATAATAATTATGTAAATGAAGACGGCACTTTAAACTCAGAAGTTAAAGAGTTAGGGATACCCCTTACTCCTGGTGAAGTAATTAATAAAGAAAAGATTATTGATTATTACCGTGGTAAATACACAACAAACTGGATTTTTAATGAACTTAAGCGTGTAAAGGTATTAGATCAACAAGGTTTTTTAACTCAGACAGAATCTTTTTCAAGTACGTTTAATAATAAAGATTTTGATCCTTATGTCTTAAAAGTAAAAAATATTGGATTTAAGTTTTCATCGAAAGTTATCGCAGATGAACTTGCAAATGACTTGGTTCAATTTTTTCGTGAATCTTCAATGACAATTATAGTAACCCAAGAAGAAACCACACGGTATCAAAGCAGAAAAGAAGGGTTTTGGGAAAATTTTAAAGATCAAATGGCGGGAAGTTTACTTGGGAGTGTTTTTTATCAAGATAAGATAAACACAGTAAAACGAAAAGTGAGATATACACCTAACTATGACATCCTTTCTTTATTTTCAAATGTTTATTTTGGGTTCGGAAAATCAACGTATGCCAATGGATCCGCAGGTGACATTCGTTATTTTGGCTTAAATAAACAGCAGTCCGTAAATATTGAATATGCTAAAAGTAATAGAAATATTGAACATTTAAGTGGAAATTTTATATTCCAACAAAAAACTCGTCGGCAAACCTATTGGCTTCCAACCGTGATATCTTCAGGTCCGGGGATATTCTTTAATGAACTAAAAGATTCAACAGGGAATTTTACGTGGATGAGTCTCCGATATGTTTTGGGGCAGTATAATATGAAAGGTAATGCCACCTACTCATTAGGATTATCAAACTATAATTCATCATTTACAGGGGGCTCACAGTTGGGGTTGGCTTTTGGTTGGGACGGCACTTATCATTTTACTCGTTTCTTGGGAGGCTACGCCGGTCTTGATGTTAACCTAGGTTTTAATATGTTTGAAAATGAAGGAGATCGTACCACTTGGCAGTTTTCTCGTTTATTTTTAGGTTTGCAATCAGGAACAGGTCAATTTCGTGGAAAAGTAGGGTATGAGTGGGTATACAATCAATCAACAAAAGTCTCGGATCATCTAACCTTTGGCCTTGGTTATTTCTTTTAATTATGAAAAATTTTTTTTTAGTTTTATTGCTTTCAATTCCTTTAAATGCAGTTGATCTTTACTTGGATCAATTCCATGCGCTGCAGAATCATTTAATTTTAAGATTGGAGCAACCGCTGGATGTGCAAGAATCATTATTGGTTGGATTTAACATTTACGAGGTATCTGACAATGATGTGTTATTGAAGGCAAATTTATGGGAAGGTGTGTATCGACGTTATGTTGATAAAACAACAACAAATGGCATTTTTTATTCATTTGGGCTTAAAGCAGGACGGGTAGAAGTTAAAAATTCATCAAATACCGAACGAGAAATTGCCGTTATTCCATTTTATGATATCGGTCAAAAAGCAAATTTTAATAATCGTTGGACACACGTGCTACGTTTGGAAATCAGTTATTTTATCCTTTACACAAGGTACATCAATATTGATCCTCTTTTAGGCATTCAAATAACCCCATTTTTCGGGTTTTCTTATAATTTGGATTAACTTTAGTCAGTGCAATTTTTAGGGCCAGATTAATCGTTATGATTGGTATTTCAATAATCTTGTGTAAAAAAAGAATCAAAACAAATCAAATTTCATTTTTCATCGCAGTCTAAGACATGCAATATAATTCATGCAGAGTTAGTGGAAGCTGATATAAATGAGGCCGTGGTCGTTATTAAATCAATGCGAGATTCGAGGGGTAATGATTTAAGAGTCGCTGTTTTTGGATTGTATAAAGGAAAAGGAAGTTCAGGTCATCATCAATTTAATTTCGATGGTGAAATTCAAGAATTGGATTCATTTATCGCGATGGGTTTTAATGATTTTAAAATTAGCTTTGATGACGCTTTAAAAGACTGTGTGTTTATTTTACAAAGTCCAAAATCAAAGTTAATTGATGAGGATACCCTTATTTTACATCATCCATTCAACAATCAATCAGCCTTGGCAATAGAAAATGACAACGTTTATGAAGATGTGTCAATCGAAGTGGATTCCGAGAATGAGAAAGTTGAAAAACCCAAAGCTGTTGCTAGTATTAAACGATCAATGTCTTTAAACGAGTTTGAATCTGAAGATGAGAATGGGACAGCGAGTAAAAGAAGGCGGATGATGCCGCGCTCACCACAAGCTACACGTGAACTTGGCCCGAAGCACCATAAAAATGAGATGGATATATTCCTTAATAGAGCGTCGAATTTAGACATCCAGTGGGACGGATTAGGGCAAAAATTTTCTAAGAAAGAATTGGCAAGGTTAATACACGATTGGCAGCAGTTTAAAGATAAAATCAGTTGCGCGGTTATTGCAGATAAACAGTACAAAGAAAAGTTTAATGCAATGACGAATTTGCTTTCATTTTTAACAAAACGTTAAATCATTACGTTGAACTGGATATTAATTTAAGGCTTTCTAAAAACGCAGGTTTAGTTGGTTTTAAAAAAAATGTTTAAGAAAAAAGTGTAGTGGGTATACCAAACTATCCCATGAAATTTTTAAAGCAAATAAAGGAGCTCGTATGTCAATGAATCAATTGCGCCATGATCCATGTCAACAATTACGTCAATTTATCGAATT